>QQTW01000191.1_pt1 | contig 35984 bp, 40 predicted proteins | sample 1904831 | NCBI WGS metagenome assembly QQTW01 (sample SAMN09435610, study PRJNA476489) | Subsurface metagenome, whole genome shotgun sequencing project.
CCCCGCACGCAGCGCAAATTGGTCAATAAGATAGACGGCGGTAGCGAGTTGCCGGTCCGCCATCAGTTCCGCTTTCAACTGTTTGGTGTAGTCCTTGCGGATGCGGTCGATGTGTTTCTGCAGCACATTAGCTTGAAACAGACATAACAAGCAAAGGACATCGTACCTTTAACTCCCTTGCCTTCTCAAACTTCTTAAAGTCGCTTTGCCCTTTGACATCGGAATTGGCAGCAAGCATGACATACTTGTAGGCACCATTAATGTTCTCCTGCCACATGGCCAGCCAAGTACCTTGTCGATCATGCTTGATCTCCTTCCAACGATGACCTTCCGGTGGGGTTGGGGGAGTGGCATCTTTGCCGATGTTGATAGTAATTTGCTCAGGCTGCACTCTACCTTTGACTCTACCTGTTTTCGGGTGCTCGCCACGACCGCGGAATAACCCAGGAGGTTCGACGCGAAAGTTCCCAACTTTTTGTTTTCGACCGTCCCACATGCAATATAGGAAGGCAGCTTCAGCAGCGTCTTTTTCGGCTTTCAGAGCTCTCTTCTCCGCCGCGGGCAGAGCCTTCTTCTCCATCCGCTTCGCCTCGTAATACTCGAAGATAGGCTTGAAATCACACTTGGCAAACTCCTTAATCTTGACTGATTTCCCGTCTCTGTCTTTGGCACCGCCAGTCTTGTCCAAGATACTGCGGAAGTCTTCGAAGAAATTCTTCTGAAACGTTGGATTCTCAACGTTATGGGTAGAATTAAGCATAGCTCCAAAGAACCCGGCGACTTCCTCGGCCTCAGGTTTCAAAGTAACAGGAATGCCGTCGTAGCGCATCTTGACGCTCTTGGGCAGGGGTTCGTATGGAGGAGGGAAGACAACACCGTTGTGTTCCAAAGTGGTCCACTTGTCGGTGCCGTCACCTTTGGTAGGGTCTTCCCACCATCTATACTCTTCCTCTTCCTCTTCCTCTTCGGCTTCCAAGTCCTCTTCGGTCTCCCCTTTCTTCACCGCCTTGCCTTTCGCTCCCTTCCTAGCGGTAGTCGGTTCAGGCTTCACTTTGGCATTGGCCTTCTTCGCGGATGTTTTGCGTGCGAGAGGGACATCGTCGTCTTCTGATTCTTCCTTCTTCACCCCACTGGCTCTTTTCTTTGCTGGAACAGGTGCAGCCCCATTTGACTTCCTGCTTTTCTTCGCTACGGGCTCATCATCGCTTTCACTTTCTTGCTTCTTCGGCTTCTTCTTCGCAGGCGTACTACTTTTCTTTTCCGCTTTTCTGATCTCTATAGCCTCTTTCTCGGCACGTTTCTCTATTTTAGCCTTCTCTTGCACAAGTTTAGAGCCGAGTGGAGTGTCGGAGTCTTCTGATTCTCCAATAGCAGTCTCACTCGCTTTTGGGGGCTTCTTCAATACAGCACCAGGCCTGCTCCTTGTGCTTTCTTTGACGAGAGGGACATCATCGGAGTCCGAATCAAACTGGGCTTTGCCCTTCGCTGTTGAAGTCCGACGACGCTTGCTCTGTGTCCAAGCCATCAGAATCATGTCCACCTCTGTGATAGGATCCAACATTTCAGACTCTTACCAAAGGTTCGTCGTCATCTTCGTCGCTGCTTGCTTCTTTGTATTTCTTGACATGGTCCAAGCTTTGCCGAGCCTTACGTTTGCCGTTGAGGTTGCCATTTGAGGTTACTCCGTTTGTTCGAGGCTCGTCCAAGTCCATCTCCTCCAACGGACCATTGCGGATCGATATCCCAGGTTGGACAGGCTGTCTTGATGGGTTCGCCTTGTCCATCGCTCTGTCAAGGCTCTTCGGGATCTTCTTCGACGAGACTGGGGAACTTGCTGAGAAGGGAGAATGTCAGTAAGTGTTTGGCCCTGCCAATCGACAACGTAGTTTCAGAGGGGTTTTTGATAGTGAAGCGGATAAGCACTGATTCAATGACGCCAAGAAAATGCCAACTTCTGGAACGAGCCGAACGGCTGAGTAAGACGTGAGAGGAGGGCACACCTTTATGGCCGCCATTGACATGGTGACCGTTTGCTAGAGGCATATCATCATCTGAAGAAGACATGATGAGGGCCGTCGAGCTTCTCCTGCTAATGCTGAGACATGCAACGCGAGGTTGAGTTGGAAACAAAGTGAAGTAACCTTTTCCAGCCGAACGCGACTGCGTAAGCGGGAATTGAACACTATAGTGAGGAGCTGTAAGGATAGAGCAGTACTGAGGAAAGTAGATGCAGCAAGCAACAGAGGGAAAGAAGAAGCCAGAGACCGAGCGGGTAATAAATGGTTGTCTGATCAGGGGGTGCCGACGAAGTAAAAAGGACATAGAGGAAATCAGCCTGTTGGCAGTGAATGATGAGTGATTGGCCTTGACCCGCTACGCGAGACGCCATCCAATTCAGGTTAGACCCTCCATCCCCCAATGTCATCCTTTTGCTCCGCCAGCCGACAGTAACAACAAGGTGACAGATTTCTGAGGTAGCTTCTTCAAGTCTTGGTAGCTGTTGTTAACCACCGCTGAGGCTGTCATTTTGTGACAGTATCTTCACCACCCATTTCACAATGCTCTCCCGAACTGTCCGCCCTGCTCTGCGAGCCGGTGCCGCAGTCTCTGCCCAGTATGTCTTCCGAATTATCTGCACCCGGACCCAGCACTTGTTGGCTGGAGGAATTGGATGTGCTGGACGATAGACTCCTTTCTGCGGCCGTGAGCTGACTGTTCCGTACCCCAGATCGGTCGCCCACAATGCCGCCAACTACGCAACCTTGCGCGAAATTGAGGGGAAACTGAAATCCATCCGGAACATCGAGAAGATCACCAACACCATGAAGATCGTAGCCTCGACCAAACTCACCCGAGCGCAAAGAGCAATGACCGAATCTCGAAGCTACGGACAAACTTCAAACACCGTCTTCGAGAACGCCGAAACCAAGCCGGTCGAGGGTGAGGGCAAGAAGAACCTGATCGTCGTGGCAAGTTCGGACAAGGGTCTCTGCGGGGGAATTCACTCGGGTCTTTCCAAGACCGCGCGAAGGATTCTGCTGGAGAAGCCGGAGACGGACATTGTGGTGATTGGGGAAAAGTCGAAATCGCAATTGACCAGGTCGAACGGCAGGAACATTGTCTTGAGCTTTGCGGGCGTCGGGAAGGATGTGCCAACCTTTGCGGATGCTCAGGCCATTGCCGATCAGATCTCATTACTGCCGACGGACTACTCGAGTGTCAAGATCATCTACAACAAATTCATCAACGCTACGAGTTACGAAGCTACCCCTCTCGAAGCTTATTCTGAAGAGGCCATTGTCAACTCTCGTAAGCACCGCTCGATCATATCAAAGCTTACAGCATGGCAAGATACTTACAAGTGGTGCAGCCAATTTCGCAGCCTTCGAGATCGACGACGAAGTCCTCGCCAACCTCCGCGAATACGCCCTTGCCAACTCCCTCTACTGGGTACGTCATATCTTTCCCCCTCTCACATGTATGAGAATAACCGACCCAAAACTGACTATGACAAACAGGCTCTCGCCGAAGGCCACGCATGCGAACAATCAGCCCGTCGCAACGCCATGGACGTAAGTTCTCCGAACCAATCCACCCAGCCTGAGCAAAGAAACAAAAAGCACTGACATCCCTCCTCACAGAACGCATCCAAGAACGCCGGCGACATGATCAACAAATATCAGATCCTGTTCAATCGCACCCGGCAAGCTGTCATCACGGGTGAACTGGTGGAGATCATCACCGGCGCCGCTGCTTCGGAGGATGCGTAGATGCGGCCCACGACGGAGTCGAGTTGGGCCCCGTGAGCTAAAGGTACTGTAGTCTGTCTGTTTCTGTCATATAGCCACTTGTACAACTCTCATCAACCGGTTTCGATTGTGTAGACATCAGACAGTTTCAGTTCAGACTGGCCCCGTGATCGTGCTTTGTTTTCAATGCGTCAAAAGGTGATTAGGTGGTGGAACGAACAATCATGTCTTCCTCGTATTTGCAGACTCGGACGAATGCTGAGAGTGAGGTAAGGTAAGGTATATCGTAGAGGTTGTTGTGCTTCGCACCTATAATGTTGTGATCTACCAGCCCTCGAACAGCTACCTCAGGAGGTCTTGACACTTATGTGGCCCACGTTCCCTCCTTCATCCTTGAACTTTCTTACATACACCACTCCTTCCGCCCCATTCCCATCGACAGAGCAACTTATGTCAAGGCTTTCCCTAAACGCTGCCATACTTCATCTACAACCAATGCTTACAGTCAGAACTTTGCAAGTATCAGCGAGTACCGTATCAGTTACGTGCTCCATGGTGAATAAACCAGTCCATTAAGCCGGCATGAGGTCCGGGCAAGTATCTAGGAAAGCAGTACCTCGTCGAACCCCCCATCACCACCGAGCATGTATCAGCTGAATACCAGGCAAGACATGTACCTAGCCGGCCAAAGCAGCCATCCGCAAGTAAGAAAAAGGCTTGGTATCAAAGACTCTCCGTACCCAACCGCAACCTTAGCTCCGGTCCACCACCACCACCAAGATCCAAGCAGCTCTCGACCACACCCCTCGTCAAGAACAAAGCCCTCGAAATCTCTCAAATCTACTTCTCCTCCTTCTTCCCAAAAAGCTTATGCTTCAACTTCTCAGCCAAGCCCTCATCGACATTCCCCTTTTCCTTCTGATGAACATTGCCCTCTCCACCGCGCTAAACGCACCATACCGAGTTCAATCAGCATCCACTTTTCTTCGACAAGAGGGCACGGCTGGCAAAAAGTAAATGAAGAGAACACCTACGCCAACATGGTAGACCTCCCGCTCGTCGTGGCGGAGGGCGGTCTCGGGGATGGCGTCTTCGTCGTGCGGGCGCGTGGTCGGTTTCATGCCGGGGGAGCCGATGTTGGCGGCGCCGCCGCGCTGTTTGTGGAGTGATGGGTTAGGTGTCTTGGGTTTGTCATAGGGAGTGCGGGTGGGTGGTGGGACTTACGCCGGTTGAGTAGGCGCCGTCACCTTGGTCGCCGGTGTGGCCTTCGCGGACGATTTCGCCGTCGGCGTAACTGTGAGTGGGGTTCTTAGCGGGGGGGGTGGTTCTTGAAGAGAGTGTGTCGGATTCAGTGTGTGGGTGATGGGGGACAGTGAAGGTGCTGTGCATGTGTTGTGGTGGTGATGGTTCGCTATCTTGGTGGCTTGGGTGGAGGGTTTGGGGTCAGGATAGGATAGTGGAAGCACTCACGGCGTGCTATCGGGTCGAATGTTCGCTGCGCCTGTGGAGTGAAATGGTCAACTCTGTAAGACCGATAAAGGTTGATTGAGGAATAGCTGAGGGCCGGTCAACAGTTAGGGCACGTACCTCCACGGCCATGGGATACGATTGGTTCAGTCATTGTTGGCTGGTGTCGTATCGTAGTATGGTATTACTGTGTGGAGTTACTTGATAATGTTTTCCTGGTTTCTGGAAGTTCCAAGTCAGCGAGCGTGTGGGGTCAAGGCCGGAGATATAAAATGTGAGCTTCGGAATAGTGAAATAGTGAATCTGCAAGGTCTGGCGCATAAACGTAATGATATTCATCGTACATGATGCACGTGTTCGCGCCGTTATATGCGCTTCCATACTGCTATCCTAGGTGAATTCAGAAGTGACACATACCTTCACTTGGGCACGATGATTTGATGATCAGGCTGGTGGCTTGGAGAGGTTATAGCAGGCTTCGGCGCGTGTTGATGTAACTTGCTTTGTTGTAGGAAGGGGTTGGGAGACAGAGGATGGGATGAGATGGGATGGGATGGGATGGGTAAGGCAGATGCAGGTTTGGCAGCAGGGCCAAGCAATGGAGCCTGAGAACGGGAAGATGATGCCATACCTAAGGTAGGCATGGTCGTAGGTTCAAGAGAACAGAAAGGCTATCGTTTTCGAAGTAGGCGAATAGAGAGAGTGTCGGATGTCTCCAATGAGGACGGAGCAAGCAATACGGTAATACAATTTGCTCACCATGTCTCTATACATGACGCCAGGTAACCTGATAAGTAATAATTACTCCGATAAGGATTAAGGATATATATATTTGACTTTGGGTCATAGGCAGGCTAATGGAAGAACCTTAAGTTACGGTAGACTGAAGCTGCCCAAGAGGTTTTCTGACGACTTGCGTCGAACGTCGTTGACAAAAAGCTGCATTCAAATCCATTTCAAATATCCATTCGAGTTAGAGTGATCCTGCGCACCTTACTTGTATTACCTACCTTACGATATGGGCGGGTGCTGAGTAACATGGTTTACGCTTTCTCAGATGAAGCTGTGCGACGGTGAAAGGCCAGCGATGTATATACGTTCTATTGGCTGTATCTGAACCATTCTTCAGATAGAGTGTTGGGTTCTACAACCTAATTAGGGCTTCGCGATAACTTGTGATCGAACGGCCAAGTTTAAAGACCCGCAGCTCAACTCTTAACAAGAGATTTCGCACACCCCTCCTCGCCATTCGGTTTGACATCGGCCTCCTGCTTAAGAGTCTGAAGCATCATCTCCTCCACCATCTTCGCCCCCTGCTTTTCCATCTTCTTACCCTCCTCCTCACCCACAACCCCCTCCGCCTCCCCTCCACCCGCCACCCTCTCATCAAGCGCCAACTTCGTCTCGCCCAACGCGTGAATCTGCTCCTCGATCGTCCCCCGGGTGACAAGCCTGACGACCTCGACTTCCCTCGTCTGCCCGACGCGATGCGCCCGGTTCTCCGCCTGGATATCCTCCTGCGGATTGAAGCTGCTATCGAAGATCAGGACCTTGTTCGCACAAGCCAGATTGATGCCCGCACCGCCCGCTTTCGTCGACAACAGGAAGACCGTGATGTCCGTGTCCTCGTAGAACTGATCGATCATGTCCTGCCGCTCGTCGATCTTGGTGGAGCCGTCGAGCCGGAAGAAGCGGATCTGCAGCGTTTCCAACACCGCTTCCAGGATATTCATGACCATGGTGAATTGACTGAAGATCAGGACGCGGTCGCCGGCCGCTTTGAAGGTGGTGAGAAGCGCGCAGAGCTGTCGCACTTTGCCCGAGTCCATCCATTCGTCGTTGCGCAGGGCGAAGCGCGACATGGATGTCGGGTATCTCTCGCAGAAGGAGTGGAGTTCGAAGTCGGTCATCACCGTCATGTCTTCGTAGACGAGGTCGATGTCGGACTGGGCGAAGTCTTCTTCGGCCAAACATGCCTTGGACATCTTGCGAAGCTTTTGATCATCGTAGATTCGCCGAAACAGGAGCGGGTGGATGGCAGCTTGCCGTAAGGCCATCATGATGTTACTTGTCTCCGTACCGGACTTCTTGCCTTCCAGCCTTGACTGAATGACTTTTCGAGCTCTTTCCTGCTCGCCAGAGTAGATGTCGTACTGGGACTGTGAGAGATCGCAGTACTCAACACGTCGAGTCTTTGTTGGTAAATGTTTCAAAACTTGATGTTTCTTCCTACGCAAGACGAACGGAGCCATCATGGATCTTGCTCGGGCGATTCGCTGCGCGGAGAGTAGAGCAGCATGGTTTTCGTCAGCAGTTTTGGCTCGATGACTGAATACGAATTCGAGCGCTTCTTCGTGCTCGTTAAAGACAGAGGGTAAGATAAACCCCAACAACGAGGCCAATTCTCTGAGATTATTTTGCAGAGGCGTTCCAGTCAGCAGTAATCGGAACTTGGCTCGTATTCTCATGAATTCATTATACCCAGCAGACTTGCGATTCTTGAGAATGTGGCCTTCATCATAGACGCAAACCTAAGAACTTTTGTCAGTGTCTATCAATGGTGCTGTACAGGGAGAAACGTACACCAAAGTTCAGCCGACGCAGGAAGCGGTTGTCGAGTTTGGACTTTGCCATGCCATACGTGGTAACAATCACGTTAATAGTATCTTTACTCTCCTCAATCTGCTCTTGAATCTCCACTCTTTCTTTCTGTGCGGCTTTGGAAAAATCAGTCGGTGTCTTCGAGCACGTGATAAGTATTTACACTCACCGTAATAAGGCATGACAACCAATGTAGGGCAGAAGATGGAAAACTCTCGTAGCCAATTCTCCAATGTCGACCCAGGGACAACGACCAAGTGTGGTCCTTTGACCCCTTTCTCAAAAAGATGCGCTAAGAATGCAATAACTTGGCATGTTTTGCCTAAACCCATATCGTCCGCCAGTATGCAGCTAAGGTTGTGTTTGTAGAGGAGTGAGAGCCAATTGACGCCAACGACCTGATAGTCCTTGAGAACAACGCCTTCTCCCATGATTTGAGGTTGCGGAAAGAAAGGTGGATTCGAGTTGGCCTTTCGAGGTAAGGTAGAAGGATCAGTTTCGCCATCGTTATCTTCTTCTGCAGACTGCGTGGTGCTGGACGGTGTGCCAATTCCGGAATCGCGCACAGAAGTTGGAGAGGTCTTCTTGCCCTGGGTTTTGATGTCACCGAAGTCCACCATGTCAAGTTCGCCATTCTTAGCAACACCGTAGACATCGACGCCCCATTTTCTCATTTCTTCTGCAACCGGTTTTCCGAGAGCCTCGCAGCGCGTAACAAGTACATCTACAGCCTCGTAGCCGGTCCACATCTCCAAACATTTGTCCACGATCTTATCACCAATGGCCTTCCTGGATGCTCCTTTCTTTCCAACTGTGGTGTTTCCCGGCTTCTGGCTCGTGACTTGTCTCACCGCATCTAAGCTCGCAAACGGTTTCTTTGAGACGATGACCTCTGCAATGGCCTCGGTTATTGCCGCTATATCTGCGAGATCTTTCGTAGAACAAGAGTTGAAGAAGCCCAAGACTTTGCTCTCGAGAACCGGATCTTCCTCGGCATCGATCTCAACTCCCGAGTCTGAATCATCGTCCGATTCTGGGGTACCAAGTTGCGGTCGGCGCGGCTTGATTGACTCGGTCGTAGATGGCGGAATAGGTTTAGGTGTCTCTGTAGCTGGCGGTGACGAGGGTACAGCAGGTTTTTTACGGCCTTGAACGAGCTTCCTTCTTGGCCTCGGTGGGGTTGATGTTGTTGACGGTTGTGATGACTGTGATGGTTTCGGTAATGCTTGCGTCGCGGTCCACTTGTCTTGGATAGTCCTATTCGGGGCTTTGACCTGCTGTTTGGCCTGCGGTTTCCGCGGGGCTGTTGCTTTCTTTCCATTCCCATCATTATCGGATAGCGTGAGATCTATTTCCATGCGATGCTCTTCCTCCGACGTCAAGAGATCCATGGCATCATCAAAATTGCCCCTCTTGGTGATCAGGGCGTTCCGGCACAGAAGAACAGTCACACTCGGCAATATGTCCATCATACGCTTGACCTTTGAGCGCAGTTGATAATCTTCTATGTCGTCTAAAGAGATATCCTGTACGGGCTCAGCGCGAGCAGGACCATCCTGCCGCACTTGCTTCACCGGTCTGCTAGAGTTACCATATGCATTTGCCAATATATCCGCCGATCTCTTTGCAGGAGCGGTAATTCTAGATTTTGTGGCCGTATTATCTCTGTTTCTCGAATCGTACACGGATCCTGTGAGACTTGAACCATGGCTTCCACCTTTGTCGAGGGGCTTGTAGAAGGAACTAGAAGTAATCTCCTTGAACCTATTCACACCATTACTTGGTGACTCCTCTACCATGGAGGCTCCCTTGTCAGCAATCAGAGACATTTTCCCTGTGCTGACGAACTTTGTTGGCTTGATGTTGGCCCTTTTGTTCACTTGCGAATCCTCGTCCGAAGATCCACCACGATATCTAGGACCGTCATCGTCACTGATATCAAAAACTGGTGGCTTAGGGGCAGCTGTAACACCATATGGCAGTCTGAATGCTGTCCCAGCTGGTGCCATAACACTTGCCAGTAGGCCTCCCGGTTTCCTGGACGTTGCACTTTGCATATCCGCGGGCGCTCGGAGCGGAGAGGATGCAGCGACTTGCACTATTGAGGGACTGTGACTCGTCGCATGCACTTTTGGAGTGGATCTATCGATAATCTGCGTCGGCTGAGTCAAACAGGGCGGAGGGGAAGAGAACTGTTGGCTAATGGGAGGCTGCGTGATTTGTTGTCTTATCACCGGCACAGTTGCCACCGTTTCGTAGCGGTCATCCACTCTGAGAAGTTCGTCGCTACTGTCTTCCCCCGATGGGTACCCAGCGCCAGTTGAGGTGTGACCGTTTTCTACCTTCCTCCGCTTTGAGGGTGTGCCGGCTAAAGTATCCATGGTCTGAAGCGGGTACAATCTTCTAATTACGAGAGTTGTGTGTAAGGTACGATGCGACGCAAATGAGAGTAGAAAGAATGTTGTGACTTATTATTAAGTGAGAGAACGCCACAGAGCTGCCAGGCCGTTCAGCTAAGGAATGAGATGTCGACTGGAGCCATAGAACAATGAACTTGCCAGTTGGGTGAGTGTTCAAACTTCTATATAGACAGTCCTTGCTCAAGATGAGAATGTCCCAGCAAGGACGGCGAGAATAGAGAAGGAAAGTTTTTCCATCAACAAGAACGGAGTCGCCCATCGCCTTTGCCGAGAATCACTTAACGCGTGGGCACGCGCCGTGTCATCGAGGGATCTGTCCAATACTATTCGTCTAACACGCAAAAATTCATGTTACAGCTCACATAAATCGTCATGACCTCACGGAGGATAGTTTCGAACGAGAAAACCATCTTGGACAAAGATGACCGCCATGATAATACACCAGGAGGTTCGCAGAAATCAAACATTGCCCCTGCGGTGCCGGCGTAAGTGATTTAGCCTTCGTTTCTCAGCTTGACTTGTTCGCTCTTCTATGAGCAACCATGTTGATAAGGGTTTCGCATGCAGCGCAGTTATATGGAAGTTGCTAGGATTCACTGCTGCTATGTTTGCTGGCCCAATTGGGACATATTACTTGACACTTAATCTTCTGTTCAAGGGTGAGGCCGCTCTGTTTTGCCCTGATCATGAGTCGTCCTATTAAATCTCCCCTCAGGCAACTCGACATTCGCCGGAGCAATGGCTGCGATCATGGCCAATGTGGTCCTGATTGCTTATGTAGTTGTCGCGATGAAGGAGGATCAGAGTGAAAAGCTTGCAGCAGAGGAGAAGGCGAAGAAAGGGGAATGATTATCCAGGAATGATATAATTAATATTGCGCTTGGCCTCACACAGTGAATGGATTCTAGGTCAAACGAGGGTTCCCGTTCTGTGGCCTTTACAACCCTGCGATCAGAACCCGGTTGACGCAGACCAACTACAGGATATCATGTATCAGAGCTTCTGTCACAGCCTTCATAGTTCCATTTGTGGAGATCGTTGCAACCGTGTGTCATCAATTAGCCCCCCCGGACGCCGCCAATACCATAATAGAGAGTGCAACGAGTGCACAATGAACCTAAAGTTCTACCAGCAACTCCGCCGACAAGTGCAGCACAAGTGAAGGCCTCCATGACGTTAATCAAAGATTTCATGTGGCGGAAAGCTTCGCCGCAGACCTCGACTCCAGTCATGCTCAGCCTTGTCCCGAAACACCTCTGTTATCCATTACTGCTTCGAATATGTGCATGTACAGCCGCTGTAGCTTTTCACTTAGTCTCAAGTCATAATCGAGCTGTTGCAAAGCCCTCACAGCTAAGCTCTAATCTTTGCTGCTGAACTTTCTTTTGAACCAACTCCTGCGCTTCTCACCAGCTTCGGGCCGGACGTTCCCACTGGAGCTACCAAGTCGGATCGGCACTCGTGGCGCATTCGAGTTTGTAGGTACGTGGGGAGGGACGGGGGGTGCTCCACCATTTCCACCTCGGTAAGGGTGGCCGTTCGCGATTTGACCATAGCCTGGTTCGCCATATGCAGGGTTTCCATGACCGTGCTCTTCCAAAATGGGACCCTGGAATTGAGGAGCGCCTCCAAAGCCACTGAAGCCGTAGAGCTCTCCGAGATCTGGTTTCGGAGCAACCTGGTTGATTCGATCGAGAGAGCTGTTCTCACTGCTAGGGTCAGTGGAGTTACCCCACTGATCTGTACCATGACTCCCACTACCGGAGGCTGTGGTCACGGTGTCGTAGGACTGCTGATAACCATGTGTTGGATATACGCCATGGTTACCGTTCTGGGTGTACGGAGCAGCATCCGAGTCGACACGCGGGACATTTCTATTGCCCCGCATCATATTGTGCTGGCCTTGCCCTTGACTCATATATGGGTCAGCATAGCTATACGGCCTCGAAGAATTGTTGCGATTGCCATATGGACTCCCGTCTCCATATTGACGTGGTGGATTATTGCTGTTGCCGTGACCTATGTAACGTATGAGTCAGCGCGGACACTTGTTTCAAGCTTGTGTGCTATTAGTTCGGGAACGCGCGGCCTTCGGTCATCGAAAAAACAGAACGCTAAGAGTAGACCTATGTTTGGATGAAACAGACTGACGTCGCCGGATATAGAAATGGCAACTTGATGTGATTACGAGAGATGACACTTTGCCAACTTACCCAGATAGTAACTGCTTCGACGACTGAATCCGTTGTTTCCAGCCTCAGGATTGTCTATTATTATCCTTCGGTCAGCATTTCCCCCGGCCATGTTGCGAGCTTTCAAGAGTTATACCTGGTCGCATATATGATGATCTTCTTTGATAACCTCCGTCTATTGCTGCTTCGAAGGATCTTATAGTATCTAAGGGACGCTCCATTCGAGGCCGAGTAGGGTTTGACCGATCCGGATCCGCTACTTAAGTGTTAGTGGGCATAAAACAAGTTCTGATGTGAGATACATACTAATGATGTTTCCATTTGCATCTCTATGCTGTATAGAGCGTATAGAATCAATCGTAGACTTCTCTAGAGCGGTAGCAGCTACTACGGGTTAGCGGAACTGGGAATCGGAGCAGATGTTCTCGAGGAAGTGGGGTTCATGAGATCCGCCATGTAATTCCTTACCCGGCTGAGCTTCATTCATTGCCAGAGTTGGGTCTGCCTTGGAGGTCATCCTGCGCGAATTCTTTTCTTTTGCAGTCTCCGTCAGGTCGATCTTGTGGCCAGACCCGCCGCTTTTGTTGCTCCCAAAGCTCAAGATCGATACAGACCGAGGTCGTTGCCTTGATTTCGTAGTCATTGTGACTACGGGATGTCAACACGAATTTCGGGTGAGAGCTTGTGGTCCCAGGAAAACAATGTGCGCAGGTATCGAGGAGAAGTGAGATTAATGGGCGATAGGTGTTTATCACGGCAGACTGATATGATATAGGTTCGATGCGACTTAGAAACCAGGACCGGCTCAATATCGAGTTATTGTAGTGTTATGATTATGCCAATGTTGCCAACTTCTGTGCTTCAAGCGAGTGGTACAGTCCGTTGTTGTTGTTGATGATGACAGGAAAGGATGAAACGACTGTGCCGGAATGGATCTAAAGATGGCTGAAGAGTACTGTAAACTCTACAGTTGAAGAACAATATCCGAATCTGTTAACGAATGCGAACGAGGGGCTGTTAATCGTTTGGATTAAAAAAGTAGAAATAATATATTCTGGGATTCCTGGTTATGAAGAGGGAGGTTGGGGGATTTTCTAGATGATAAGGTACTGTACCTACCTAACAAGAAAAACATGCATGAGGTACTAGGTAAGCACCTCATCAGTGAGTGGTGAGTGACGAAGGTTAGTTACGGGTTACGCAAGCACTTCCGACCGTGCGTGGCCGTTGTTGAGAGCACCGGCTTAGCCTGCTACCGATACTCTATCTTAAATTTAACCGAGAAAAAACTTCGGCAGGCGGAGCCTTCTGTTACCGCAAACCTTGACATGGGGGCCACTTCTAGTTCAACATTTCATGTCCATGACAATACGAACTAACTTACCGTAGGTGATTTAGTAAACTTACCTATTACTTGCGGTCGTCCGCAGTGGCTCTCGCTCTCATTACCTGTATGCGCCTACCCTCAAGGAAACTATAGATGGGTTCCAGATCGGAGATCTTCAAAGTACACAAACAGACAGAAACTGAATTGTAGAGCTTCTCAGAGCAACATCATTTACTTACAATCCAGGTTGGCGTTATTCTTCGCTTCACCTTCCTGTGTCGACAAGATTCGATAACACGTGTCCATCACAGCACATTGCTCTTCTCGACAGATGTCCATCCCAGCCTCTGAACACCAATCCGTCTCTTCTGTGTGCATTGGATATGCCAAACTGGGAGAGACAGCCAACGGCTAACGGCATTCACTCTTGACCCAATGCTGGTTGTGGCCCCCCCTGACGCAGTCCTCGGTGCGGCAGCCCGCACTCAGCTCTATATCTGGGCAACATCTTCTTGAGACAAGTACGCTGATCTTTTCTACAACCTTACCGAAATCCGTCTCGTGCTCCTGTACACCATCGCCTGCTCCACACCACATATTTGAAACAGCACTGGCTTGCATCTGTACGAACGCCATCCCGGTTCGTGCCATAAGCGCGCATCTGCGTTATACTACCTACTGTACTCGTATCAAGTACCGCTTTGACATTGCCTATATCTTTCTCGCAATCTCACCTTCGCGATGTCGTCAAAGGTTGAATGTCTAACAAATCAATGGGACGGCTTACTTTGACCCATCTCGGTGTGGATTCGGAGTGACCAAGGCATAGGCTTGTATTAACGTAAGGTCTTTTAACGTTTGGATTGCAAAGTACTGATCGTATTACACCCCCACGGAGTAGACTAAGTTGGAAAGACCGGTAAAGATATTGAGAAAGGTTGACTTGCTGTTGCATTGACCGAAGAGTGCTAAGTTCCACCTTCGCGACTGTGACGTCGTCCCGAGCCATCTAAGTGGTATTTGGACCCAGTCCCTCATCGTAGAGCCAGAGCTTCGCCAACAACAACATAGAACCATCCTCTCCCTTCCCCACATCTCAAATCTTAGATCGATGATGGATACAACATGACTCGTACAGAAGCGCCGAAAGACTTAGGTGGAAGGTTGCGTCTGAACTGTGCTCGCACTACCCCGGAATTGCCTGCAGTTCCAAATGTCAACCTCTGGTCTGATGGATGTGGCATGGCAACAGCGTACCATGTGGCCTTGTGATCTTGCCCCAGATTACTCTTATCTTTGATCCCCGGACCTCTCTCTGTGCGCGGTAGACGAATGCAACCTTCTTGCCGAGGTAGAAGCTGGGTTGAAGATCCTCTTTAGCATCTCTCAGAAACCTCAGAGCGTCGCCAGATACTCACCTGGCGGCTTGTGGGTCGTCTACTCCCTCGATCTTGACCAGACTATACACGATATCAGCTACCACTATATCTTGTTGCCCGATCCTAAACTACCTCGTGCCAGGGTTTGTGTTCCGCTTTCCTCTCTGGTAGCTCAGATGCCGGCCCCTGGAAATGAAGCTGGTCAGCACGCGTTGTATTTCATGGTTGAGTCTTGAATCCAGGTGTAGTCGGTTGGGCATAGCGCGCGCGATGGGATGTTGGCTTTGTGGGATAATCGCTTCCGGCGGGATTCTGACTTACTTAACATATACTAAAAACACAACTCATCAGCAAAGAATCCAAGAGAAGATTGCGAAAGTTTGAATGTCTGCCCCATTGCGCAAAGGTTTCGCGAAGCCAAGAGTGCTGTTGCCATCTGAAAGAGCTGGTTCGTGACTGGGACACTTACATCGGTGACCTGCTTCTGAAGGCATTCTGACGACGGAGCTCTACTCTAAACGGGTGAACTAAACGGGTGCTGCTGCCTTTCTGACCCCGGGACGGTGATGGTCGTGATGTTGTCGTTGGTCGCTGGTTGTGGTTGTGGTGCAATTCTCGCGATACGGAATTACGATCTCGCTTCCACAACGGTGTTAGCGCAAAAGGACTGCGTTTTCGCTAGGGCTTCAAAGCAGTCGTACCTTGTCTACACCTCACTTGGATCGTGGTCGCAGTGAAGACCATAGGTATACTCTGTATGGTACTTACTTGTACAATGTTCGTTCGAAGCCACAATATGGTCTTTATATACACAGACAGAACCCAACTGTATACCTTCTCCAAGCGGCATGCTCTTTTGCACCTTCAATTTACGACGCATCACCCTCATGAATGTCTCCTTTCATCCATTTCACTGAGGCGAATGCACATGCTGTCCAAAACATCCGTCCTACCTTATTTCCTAGAGGTACGGCGAATGGTCCTCATGGGAAGCGCAAAGTTTACCTCGACTCCTGGACACTCCCAATGATGCGGTTGTACTCGAGGCATACCTAGCTACTACCTACACTATCCGTCTTGGTTCGAAATCATCAAAAGAAAGGAAGTAGGACTTCAAAGATAGATGACCAATGAGTATTTATTGAGCCCAAGAGGCTGTTCCCGTGACTGACGGGTTCGGCCTGAGAGTACTAGACAATCAACTATGCTAGTATTCCTCAAAGCTCGTGATGAATACATTTCAGTGACAGCATAGTAAGAGGTAATCAAATCTCCACGGAGGAGCCTTGCTACCAAAACCGAGCTCGCCTTGCGGTCAGCTGATCTCCTCTGCGCTATTGCGTTGCTTTTGCCTTGCCTCAATGGTACTGAAAGTCCGTGCAAAACAACATCCTTCTTATCGACCTCCTTTCTGGGTTTGTATGATTCTCTACGGACGTTGCTTCGAAATCAACAGCGTTACCTTAGTGCTGACGAGAGCCCGTCTGCTGACTAATAGTCCGCAATCGTCATCCCGCCATCCTAACGGTTGAGGTCAATTCTGTTGTTGCTGCATAGCTGTCTTAGCTCGTTGAATAAGTTTCTCTCTCCAACCTTCGATTCCCATACAGCGCTGCGAAGCTCTATCAATCGTCACTAAAGATGCCGGACACACTTTTACACATGGACGATGAAGGCAACGCTGGGTGAGTTGACCCACGTTATTCTAGTTGCGAGGTCACTCGCGGCTCATACGTACGGCGATAAGTGATATCGCGTACTTCAAAGCCGCCAATTGCCTTTCATAACCCGCTCTGCATTTATATTGCTGCTTTGAAGCTTGCAAACCCCTGTCAAGCGAACATATTTCAATGCTAATCTAGCGGTACCGTCACAGCACCGTGGAGCTCAAGGAAAACACTGTCATAGTCGTGCTGGGTGCTTCAGGCGATCTGGCGAAGAAGAAGACTGTGAGCGTATTCTTCAGCCGTCTTTACCTTCCAAGCTAATTTATGCCCTAAGTTTCCAGCGCTCTTCGGTCTCGTTAGTTCTCGCCGCATGGTCCGGGATCGCTGTGGATGAGGTTGACGAAGTCATAGCATCGGAACAATTTTCTGCCCAAAGACGCGAAGATCATCGGATATGCTCGAACGAAGATGGACCATGAGGAGTACCTCAAAAGAGTCAAGTCGTATATAAAGGCTCCGACGCAAGATATGGAAGACCAGCTGGCTGAGTTCTGCAATACCTGCTCTTACATATCGGGACAGTACGACCAAGACGAGTCCTTTGTCAACCTCAGGAAACACTTGGAAGAGTTAGAAGGTGGCAGAGAAGAGTGTAACAGAGTCTTCTATATGGCTCTTCCACCGAGTGTTTTCATTACCGTCTCGCAGCACCTGAAGAAGAATTGCTATCCTAAGAACGGAATTGCGCGAATCATTGTGGGTATCTCCAGGGCATACCAGTGGTTCAAAGCTGATATGTACCGCAGGTCGAGAAGCCTTTCGGAAAAGATCTTGGCAGTTCGAGAGAGCTGCAAAGAGCATTGGAACCGAACTGGAAGGAAGAAGAAATCTTCCGTATTGACCATTATCTTGGCAAGGAGATGGTCAAAAATATCCTCATCTTGCGATTTGGTAATGAGTTCTTCGGTGCCACCTGGAACCGAAATCACATCGACAATGTACAGGTACGGAATCCCTTCTACACACGGACAATGGTGATGCTTCTGACACTCTCGCAGATTACTTTCAAGGAGCCATTTGGAACAGAGGGTCGAGGAGGTTATTTTGACGAGTTCGGCATTATACGCGATGTCATGCAAAACCGTAAGTTACGATATACTAAATTTAAGTTCTGGCTGCTTAAACATGGGCAGATCTACTGCAGGTGCTTACATTACTTGCCATGGAACGGCCGATCTCATTCTCGTCGGAAGACATTCGTGACGAAAAGGTAAACTGTCCCGAACGCGGGTCTGCTTACAAGCGAGAGTCTGATCGGTTCTCCAGGTCCGAGTGCTTCGAGCCATCCCGGCTATTGAACCTAAGAACGTCATCATTGGCCAGTATGGAAAGTCTCTGGATGGGAGTAAACCATCATACAAGGAGGATGACACAGTTCCCAAGGACTCTAGATGTCCTACATTCTGTGCAATGGTAGCACACATAAAGAATGAGCGATGGGATGGAGTACCTTTCATCCTCAAAGCGGGCAAAGGTATGACATATTGGCCACGATACCGGAAACACCCCGCTGACAAGTCTAAGCGCTCAACGAGCAGAAGACGGAAATTCGGATTCAGTTCAAGGATGTGACGTCCGGTATCTTCAAGGATATCCCGCGCAACGAGCTCGTTATTCGGGTGCAACCCAATGAATCCGTATACATCAAAATGAACTCCAAGCTTCCTGGGTTGAGCATGCAGACTGTAGTCACAGAGCTCGACCTCACATACCGTCGCCGCTTCTCCGACTTGAAGATTCCGGAAGCCTATGAATCTCTCATTCTAGACGCACTGAAGGGCGATCACTCGAACTTTGTGCGCGACGACGAACTCGATGCTAGTTGGCGAATCTTCACTCCTCTACTCCACTATCTGGACGACAACAAGGAAATCATTCCAATGGAATACCCGTATGGTCAGTACTGATGGATACGCTTGCCTTATCAGTTCCAAAGTCGCTAACTCCAGATAGGATCACGAGGTCCCGCCGTCTTGGATGACTTCACATCATCGTACGGCTACAAGTTCAGCGACGCGGCCGGGTATCAATGGCCAATGGCACAGTCCGCACCTAACAAGTTGTAGAAATGTTCTCTCTCGCAAGACGGACCAGGTTCTGGAATCATGAAAGGCAAAATGTGGGGCAGGCCCTGAGAGCGCATCGAGGGTAGCTTGGAGGACTCTTATGTGAATCTCTCTCCTAATCTCTCAGCGTTGTAATTCCAGCTTTTCCGACATTAGCCAGTTCATAGACTAAGTATGAGTACAACGCTCCAAAGCTACCTTTGCTTGATGATATAACCCTCTGAGCGACCCATGGTTCGTATGTGGCCATTCATCCCTATGGCTGTTGTTCGAATATTTGTTGTTATAAACTTAGCTCGCCCGCTCCGGGCCCCCTACCCCTGACAGCGGGAAGCTACGTGCTCTAAGTGTAACCTTCCGTAGGAGTGAACCTTTGGCCCCTGCCTCACTGTTATTCAATGTTTCAAAACAAGTTCATGGATCCTCGTAACCGTCGATTGAGGGTCCTGCCGCGCATGTACACGTAACGCAATTGTTCGAGAGTCAAGGCAATGCCTCAAGCGGCATCATGGAGCGGCACACCGTCCATCAAGGGCTCCACGGAGTCAATGCGCATGGCTCTCCTGACCTTCAGTTTGATCGGCCTACAGTGAGAGCATCAACTGCCACATCAACCCACTTCTTGCTAATCTCTCGCCTAGGTTCACTTGGGGCATAGAGATGACCTGTAAGCACTGCTCTCCATGAGAAAACGCCCTACCTTTCACCTAATTCTATCCCAGACTGTACACCGTACCTCCTGCAACTAGGGCTCACCAAGAGCCGGACGTCGCTGGTCTGGATCGCCGGGCCGCTGTCAGGGTTGATAATGCAGCCGGTCGTGGGAGTTATAGCAGATAGGTCGAGGTCCAAATGGGGGAGAAGGAGACCGTTCATGGTTGGTGGTGCGGTCATCGTCGGGCTTTGTTTGCTGTTGCTTGGGTGGACGAAAGAGATAGTGGGTCTGTTCGTTACAGATCCGGGCACAGTAGGATCCCTGGATGTGATCTGCGCATAAGGCATGGCTTTGGTTGACTTGTTCAGAGGAAATCCGCGACGATAGCTTTCGCGGTGTTGAGTATCTATGCCGTTGACTTCGCTATCAACGCTGGTATGGCTCGGTCATCAGTACCACCAGCGCAACTCTTGCTAACGGTGTTGTGCAGTCCAATCCTCATGTCGCAGTCTCATCATTGACATGCTTCCGATACCGAAGCAGCAGCTTGGCTCGGCATGGGGTGAGTCGCCTTTTCCTTGTCCGGTGATATGCAAGAGTTGAGATCCTGAAGCAAGTAGGATGGTGGCCATCGGCTCATTGATCGGATATGGCGCAGGTAGTATCGACATGGTCAAAGTGTTCGGTACTACCCTCGGAGATACGCAATTCAAACAAATGACCGTCGTGGCTGCAGCGGCACTGCTGATTGCTGTTGGTGTGACATCGTACGCCGTCACGGAGAGAGTTTTGATCTCCCCGAGGTGCCCCACGCTTCTATCGCAAAGGTGTACGCAAGAACTGATGGACGTCACAGGGATACAGAAGTCAAATCAGGCGCCATCAAGATGTTAGCCCAGATCATCAAGACGACATTACATCTGCCGACGCGAATACAAGCGATATGCTGGATCCAATTCTGGGCCTGGATCGGTAAGCCCTACCCAAACCAACACCTTACCAGCAGTCATGACTGACCAAGCACAAGGTTGGTTTCCCTTCCTCTTCTACAGCACCACCTGGGTCGGCGAGACATACTTCCGCTACGACGCCCCCGAAACAGCCCGCCAATCCAAAGACACCCTCGGCGACATCGGCCGCGTCGGAAGTCTCGCCCTCATCGCTTTCTCTATCATCACGTTCGCCGGATCCGTCCTCTTACCCTGGGTCGTCAAGTCTCCCGACGAGGAGAAAAAGCCCTGCTTCACGCCGCGTCCACCAGCAAGCATCGCACCTCTTCTGAAGGCGTTGAGTAAACTTAAGCCGGATCTCGCTACGGCCTGGTTGATTTCGCATCTCATCTTCGCCGCGTCAATGTCTTTGGCGCCGTTCGTCAGGTCCCTTCGGTTCGCTACGATATTAGTTTCGATCTGCGGAATGTACGTTTCACACTCCGCCCCTCGCAACCACTCTCAAGCCATAAAGCTAACAATCGCACAAAGACCATGGGCCCTAAGTTCCTGGGCCCCATTCGCATTCATGGGCGTCGAAATCAACCGCCTCTCCCCCTCCTCATCCACCTCCACCACCCACACTTCCCACTCACAAACCGCCAACACAGACGCCACCTACCACCGCCTCTCAATGTCCTCCGACTCCGATTCCGAACACGAACTCGACGCCCTGCACCTCCACCAACCGGTCTCCCCAACATCTTCGTCTCCCAACCCCACATCAACCGGCGAGTTGACGGGTATATACCTCGGTATCCTCAATCTCTTCACCACGCTGCCGCAGTTCGTCGGCACGTTCATTAGCATGATTGTCTTTTCCATCCTCGAGCCTGGGACGAGTCCCGAGTTGCACGAGGGTGGGAAGGAGGGGGAGATGAATGATGTACAGGGTGTTAATGCCATTGCGGTTTGTTTGGCGATTGGGGCGGGGAGTGCGGTTGTGGCGGGTTGGTGTACGTGGCGGTTGAGGTGAGGTGTGGAATTTGGACGTAGGTGTTCGTAGTATGTACTTATAGGGTAGAGACGGGTACATGTATTTTACTTTTGGGCTGAGACAGGGCCTGATTGTGAACTCATAGTCATACAGCTAGCCAGGCCGAAAGGCGCGGTAATGTGTGTATATATATACACCTTGTATCATATCCAAGTCGTGAAAGACGTATAGCTACCTCTTCCGTGCTGTTTGAGACCTTGAGGCAAAGATCCAGTCCCGGAAGGCCGTACGTATGACCGAACAACGGGTCCTATTGAAGTAGAGCAACCGAAAGGAGGGATGGGAAAGCAAAGCGTCGCAGGACATGATTTCCGCTCAGACTGTGGATCGGAACAATGTAGATACAATGGAAGTAAGCACACCGTCAGAAACACCATGTCGAACCAGAGAATCTCACGCAGCAGCCCGTAACGCCGCTGAAAGTATCAGACAGACCACACCATGGACATGACTCATAGCCAGCAGTAAGTGAAGGAATCAAAATCGTCATCAACTAAGCCGCGTAAAAGCTGCGGCACAGGTTCTGCGGGAGATTCACGCTATTGCCCGCCGGCAGCCTAAACACTGGATATCCTCTTCCCAAGTAGTGGGCTTGTCATCCTCGCCGTCCCCGTCGCGGTCGCGGAGGTCAGTGATCTGGATTTTACCGGCAGACTTGATGTCCGTTTTACCATCGAGCGACTCGCCGGCCGACTCGCCGGCGCTGGGTTCTTGTTCTTCGTCTTGCCGTCGGGGGATGATCTTGGCTGTGAATTTCCCGTCCCAGACGTTACCTTTGTGGTTTGCCTTTAGAGATTTCTTCCGGCCCTTCTTGTTGGATTTGGGGGTTTCGTTGGTTTCTGAATCAGCGGCAAGACGTTGGTATGTTCGGGAAAGAGTATCGTCGAGAACGCATCGCTCGTGTATCCAGATCGCACAGTCCGGATGCGAGCACCCGACTAAGGTGCTATCGGGGTTGTAAGGCTGTTGGCATGTGCAGTGTTTGCGCAGTTCCTGAGATAGTAGTTCAGCTCAGGGAGTAGAGGGATTTTGCAGTAGGGGCGCCCTTACTGAAAGGGCTTGTGTATGGAAATTGTAAGTCTGCCGCCAATATAGACCATCGAGTACCGGTTCCTCGTCTTTCTCTAACCAGTGACAGACCTCTGCCTTTCCGGCTACGGTCATGGCGTCGATTATCTCCATAAAATTGCTTACTACCAATTCGTGCTTTCCGTGATAGTCCTTCGCACCTCCTGGAAGTTCATCTGGCCAGTACGACCAGAACACCCGTAGGTATACGTGTTGAGAATCTAGAGCTCTGACCTCGAGCACCTGCGCGATCCAAAACATTTTTTCGTCTTCGGTGGTCAGGTCTGCTCCGTGAGCGATATTGGAGTGGTTGACGGAAACGAAGTCGTTGACACCAAAGGTTTCCTCTCCGACTGCGCTGATAAGTAACCGCACTACGATCTCATACCAGAAGGTGGCTGGCTTACCCACGAAGTTTCTGTACTTCTTCATTGACTCCCACAGTGTCCCTGGCCTTATTGTATATATAAGTTCTAGGTCCTTTGCTGGTACGTCCTGCTCAGTCTTCTCCGGCGTCTGGTCGTCGCTAGACTTTGCGCCTTTGCGCTTCTTAACCTTCCCATTCTTGCTAGGCCGACCAGGATATTCAACGGTGAAGGGAGACTCTGCGATCGCCGGCGATTGTGTTCCATACGCGCTGTCCGGGGCATCATGGGAATCTGGGCTGCCCTTGCCCGTTTTTGAGATCTCTGCATGCTTTCGTTTGGCCATGATATCGTATGGTCGGAAGGACTTCGTTAAAATGGTTGTGAGGAACTCGAGAACTATGCGCTTTGATGATTCACCAGGACTGTATTTCGTCGGTCTTGGCGACTTGAGCGCCTGTCAGCTCTCAGAAACCCGGACAGAGTGGTCGCGATTGATGCCTGCTGAGATGTGATCGAAAATCCTGCTCAGTGATGATGTGTCAATGTCCTCGTTCAGCGCGTACTGCGAAGGTAATCTGTGTTAGAGTTAAGGTGCTGTCTTTTAATCCCAAACGGGTTAGATGCTTTTGAACGCCGGGGTAGCAGTACCGCCCAACGGTTATTCCGCAGATAACTTACCCTAATTATAGATTCGCTCTCTTCAATCGTTACTTGTCTTGGGTTATTCAAGATGTCAATGTTCACTTCACACACTGGTCGCCTCTAAGCTACCAAAGCAAAGACCTGCCAACTCCATATATGGGACATTGCCAGTCCTTCTGTTGCGCTCCCATACCCCCTGCCCTATTCATGCCGGTCTGCGCTTGACAAACTCTTCCAAATCGCCTTTGGTCGCGACTCCCAGAACGAACCGCCTGCTTGCATCCGTAACAACAGCAAAGTCCTGCGGTTCCGCACCATCAACACCGGTAAAGAAGTCCTCCAACTCCTCCAACGGAGTATCCATTGTTATGACCTTGTAGACGCTGCCTTTCCGTCGGAACTTGAGCATCGCTCGATCGACCGGATCGCTGTCCATCACTTTGCCCTCCTTTAATAATTTCCGCAGCCTCGGAATACTGAGGTAGCCGAGTAAAGCTCGAGTGTCTTGCGAGACAACGGTCAAATGTGTGTAGTCTCTTTCGTAAGCTCTCATCAACGCATTCGCTATCGAGTCCTTGGGATGTGAGGAGAGTGCTGGAGGGGGATCTAGGTCTTCTACTGTTGCCTGATAGATAGACTGTCAGCTGAGCTCAGGTTATCCTCAACGTAGTGGTAGTTGCGCTGCTGAGATGTGCTTCCTCTCCAGAGGCAGTGGTAAGCTTACCCCACGGTATCTACTGGCCCAGGCTGATCGATTTGATGGGGCGCTTTGCGCTTTGGTTGGTGTTGTTGAGGGAGTATCTTGAGTTGAATCTTGATGCGACGACGACGACATCACAGATGACGCAGCTGCCATCCTAGGTAAGCTGTCTCCCTTGATTTGGGACCAATTGTGTTCTGTGGTGTTTACATCCTATGTAAATTTTGGTGTGTGAAAGGCAAGTTCCGTGTTGTCTGCAATCAAGCCCGGTCGTCATCCGGCTTGGGCCCCTCGGTTATTGGCTTAGCTCCGAGCATTTGCTCCTCCGCTGGTTTTGAGCTCTTTTATCGTCTGACCCTCTGTGATAACTCCAACCCTGAACAGTCGATTGAGTTTTCCGATTGGACTGAGAAGCAATCAGTTCTCTGATACACGTTCTAATTATCACCCGGCAGGTCTAGCTGCAATACCTAGCTGAACCTGTCAACAACAGTAAGTGGAAACTCCATTCGGTGATAAGGAAACCGATAGCTAATAGCAGCAGACAGCGAAAATGCCTCTCATTCTCCCCAATCAGGCCTTGCTCCGCGATGTCTTTTCTGCACAATCACCTTATGGCAAACCCATCAACAATGCTTCTCCTCAGAAACAAAGCGCATCCTCAAGATTGTCGGATCTCTACCCCGCCTGGAGCACCGTCGACGACATGAAACACAAAGCCGAGAGCTTGAGCGCGGAAGCACAGAGAGAAATCCAGAAAGCCAGTGAGAAGGCGCAGGCCAAAGCCGGCCCAATCGAGCTCTACTCCGCGAAATACTATGCTGCTTGTACCTTTGGAGGGCTCCTCGCCTGTGGTGTCACGCATACGGCTGTGACACCGTTGGACTTGGTCAAATGCCGGCGGCAGGTGGATTCCAAGATGTACAAGGGGAACTTCGAGGCGTGGGGCAAGATCGGTCGGGCTGAAGGCTTCCGTGGTATCTTCACCGGCTGGAGCCCTACCTTCTTTGGATATTCTGTAAGTACCATTTCCGCGTTCGAGTCGTACGTGACTTATGTCCCCCGCTAGGCCCAAGGTGCTTTCAAGTATGGAGGTTATGAGTTCTTCAAGAAGTTCTACTCCGATCTGGCGGGAGAGGACAATGCATATCGTTATAAGACTGCCCTCTATCTCGCTGCCAGTGCTTCTGCCGAATTCATCGCCGACGTCGCGCTCTGTCCCTTCGAGGCCGTTAAGGTAAGAATGCAAACCACTATCCCGCCGTTCACAACTGGTACAATGGCCGGTCTATCTACCATCGTTGGAAAGGAGGGCACAGCTGGGTAATTCTTCGTACAGATCTTTCCCCAGTCATGGCCAACGCTCACCTGCTCCCAGTTTATACAAAGGTCTCTACCCACTCTGGGGCCGTCAAATCCCCTATACAATGATGAAATTCGCCTCCTTCGAAACTATCGTTGAAGCCATCTACGGCTACCTCCCCGGCAAAAAATCCGACTACGGAAAGGGAGCCCAAACCGGAGTCTCTTTCGTTGGTGGATACCTCGCCGGTATCCTCTGCGCCATCGTCTCCCATCCCGCCGACGTCATGGTCAGCAAACTCAACGCCAATCGCCAACCCGGTGAAGCGTTTGGCGCCGCCATGGGTCGCATCTACAAGGAAATTGGATTCGGGGGCCTCTGGAATGGACTTGGGGTCCGCATCGTAATGATTGGTACTTTGACTGGTCTTCAGTGGCTCATCTACGATTCTTTTAAGGTGAGAGATTCACTTGGAAGTTGACATTATGGTCGAGAAGCTAACGGGTTCGTTTGACAGATCTTCATGGGCTTGCCAACGACGGGCGGTGCCGCGCCACCGCCGAGTCAGGGAACCGAGGATCGGTCTTGAGGGGTTACAGTGAAAGCTGTCAGACGGGGAGGGTGTACGATGCGAGCGAATGGGTTTTAAGTTACCTTAGTTCTCGATGGAGGGTCTTTGTGTAGAACGCTTTCAACATTCTCCTCGTCCGTCATGTAGATCAAGCAACGAAGTTGACTCAGTACTGCCAGATACGTATGGAGAATTCAATCGTAGAATCTCATCGCAGGTGCAATATGATATTATGTCATATGACAACGGTCCTTTGTGTATCATCCCCACTATGTAAGGGGAAGAAGTCTCACAGGCCTTCCGTCGGCGATCAGCTGGCATAGCAGGTTAGCTAGGTTTTTCTCCCTCTTACAAGTCAACCATTCTATTTGGTTACCACCCATAGAACCAGCAGCGATTGCGGTTATTTCTGACCAAAGTTTTCGGCTCACACTATTATGTTGGTTGATGACCTGCATTAGGCCGCAGCACTGATGGTGGTGAAGGCCAATAAACTCCACAGTGATTCCAGCTTTGAATATCTCCTCTGCTTTTTCAACTTTTCAAGCTACTACTGAACTGAACACCCATTGCAATTCACTGCTTCCTTAGCTATTTCGCGCCAACATGAATTGTCCCAAGTGTCATAAAGGCAACGTTACAGTACATGGCGCGAGAAATGTGAATATCGCGGCGCAGATTTGCCCATAGCCGTGCGTCGCTTCAGTTTCCTTTAATTCAGAGGTAGTAGCCAACATGCCTTGCGACGCCTGCAGCTGGACACCGGAGCGTCAAGCTTCTTGTTCTTACCATAGCCATGTCAAGCTTTTCTATGGGGTGAGTGATCGTGGGGTGTGATCCTTGGGTTCACGATTCATCCTCAAAGAACGATCCAGCAGTCCTCCGAATTTCGAAGCCAAAAATATCCGATTTCTAAAAGAAAAGACTTCTATTCCGATCCCTACTGTTGTTGAGGATTGGGAAGAAGATGACGGCCGCTATTTCATACTCACGAAACGTATCCACGGCGAACCTCTCAGCACTCTTTGGCCAACTATGTCCCTGGCCGATAAAGAACGCATTGCCCAGCAGACAGCTGAATGCCTCCTTCAACTTCGGGAACTCCAATCCACCCAGATGCAGAGTCTCAATGGACAACCGATATACTCTGCCTTTCTATTTCCAGATGGCTATGGAGTTCCACATGGTCCCCTCTCCTCCGACGATGAGCTCTGGAAAGAGATGGTCAAGTCGTTGAAGAAGGTACCAGAGAAGGCTCGTCAATGCTTGCGAGAGCGCATGCCCTCAGCGACTCCATTCACCTTCACACATGGAGATCTGACCGATGTGAACATTATAGTCAAGGATGGTAATGTCGCTGGTATTCTTGATTGGGAGGCTAGTGGCTACTTCCCAGTCTGGTGGGAGTTTACTTGCGCGGGAATTGGCTTAGGAGAAGAAGATTATGAATGGAAGAGTCTCCTGCGCGGGCATATGCCCGATCATACCAAGGCACGCGAATTCTGGCTAGCATTTTATGCTCTTCGCAACTATCCTGAGTTGAATGAAGAGGGAGAGAAAATACTACAGGCGCTGCTTAGAGAGTAGGCTTCCAATGGTATCTTGATGGGTTCTTCCAATGTGGCGAAAGTCAACCAGCAAAACTTTGTCCACCATATCATCAGAGAGGTCATAATCATATAGTAACCAAGGAGGATCTGTACTTCTCCTTTGGATAACTGCAAACTCGGCATACAGAGAGAGCCACTTACCAACAGTGATATGGGTAACTCGCAGTTGACAATTCTCTGATTCCACCAGTTTATTCACCTGTATGAACTCAAGTAAGCCCATAAACATTCATATTGGCCAGTGGAAGATTAATACCCTCTGTATGATCTTTTACTAAGTTACAGCGTCTACAGTGCCTTCCAGCCAAGCAGGGCAGGTGATCTCTTCACGGAAGTGGAGTAGCGCTTCAGGTTTGGTGCAAACTTCATCACAACGTCAACGATAGAAAACGAGTATTGCTTATAAGGGGCATCAAATCTCCTCATGACCACCTATCAAAAACTCCACAGCAGAAGAGGCCCCAAAGTCCCTCAAACAAACCCCGTAAAAACCCTCCCAACAACCCTCCCCTTCCCATCAAACCTCACCCCCTCCCCCCTCAACAACCTAATCTTTTCCTTCGCATGCTTCCCCTCCTCTCCCCACTCCCCCCCAAATCCGCCAATGCCGCCATTAGCAGCCAGAACGCGGTGACACGGCACCGTCGGCGCGAAGGGATTGTTACGCATCGCGTTGCCGACGGCTCGGGGCGACGAGTGCAGAAACGTGGACAGCGCTGCGTAGGTGGTGTAGTGGCCGGGCGGGACTTGAGTTAATAGCAGGAGGACTTTCTTGCGGAAGGGGGTTAAGTCTGTCGATGTGGCGATGAGGTGGCTGATGGTTTCGTCGATGTCGGCGTGTTGTTGTTGGGGGTTGGCGTCTTTGGTTGTGGCTGGGATGGAGGGCAGACGATGTCGAGGCTTGGAGGTTATGTCGTGCTTTATCTTGCGTGATTTATTATTATGGCTGGATAGCAAGGCTCGAATGTCTAATTGCGTCTGCTCGTCTCCGCCCTCCTTCGAGTCCTGTACACTACCAACGCCGTCACTCTTCCAATCTGTCCCATACTCCTCCCTTGCCCTCTTAACGACCCTCCCCTCACCCTCCCCACCGCCTCCCTCAATAACCCTCTTCCTCCCCTTCCCGACCTTCCCCCTCACCTCCAAGCTCCGATTATCAAGCGCCACCAAATCCTCCCGGCCCTCTACAATGCCCTGAGCCAACGCAATGCACCGCTGAAACTGCTCGGGGCTCATGTTCTTCATGGCAGGGGCTTTGACCTTCGAAGTCCATGGTGTGTCAATGCCAATCGCGTTATCGAGGATGATCCGTGCGAAACAGTGGTCGAGGTGGACTGGCCATTTGGGTTGGGCGGGGGAACGGGAGGCGGCGAGAGAGGGCAGTTGGTGCGCGTAGAGATGCTTCCATTGGGTTTGGAGGGATTCGATTGTGGGGGCGAGGGTGGGTTTGGTTGGTGTCATGGTAGGTTGTTATGGTTAATCAGAACAGGTCGGAGACGACGATGATGCCCATGACGTACGTCGATCACTGTACGAAATAAGGCAGCTTGGATCGAAACATAAGCAAGTAGCGAGTTCATAGCATCAACAAGTGACAATTACAGGCTACAATGTTGGTGACTTCCTTTGGCTAAATGTTATTTGTGTCGTAAGGCATGCTTGTGGCGAGATACAAGGTAGTTGATGAACTATAACTCGTCCTTCTGCCGTTCCTCAAGTTTCTTAGCCTCCACATTCTCATCCCACATTCTCTTCTTCGGATTCCGTGGCCGTTCCTCACGCTGATGCTCCTCTCCTTTCTTATTGGAGCTATCTTGAGCTTGGTGATCTTTCCCACCAGGTTCCGAACCCTGACTTCCTTCCGCCATCTCGCCGATCTGTTCGGACATACTCTTCTCCTCGTCGTGCGATGGCTGTTTGGGTGAACCCATCGGCCCTCCTTTCCCTCCTCCGCCCACCGCGATCGATGGCGCTGACATTCTCTGACTGAACTTTGGGAGTCCCCCTGTGGCGCTTGGCTGGACAACTAGACTGGTACCCGGTCCTCCAACGATGCTTGCACTGTTGTGGCTGGCTGAACCACCAAGTATGCCAACGGAAGCGAGCAGCCCAGCAGTCAATCTCCAGGATAGCTTTATCGGCAACCAAACGAACCACCAGAGCGGACCGTAGAAGAGTCGACGGAATATGAGCCAGATGATTGTGGTAAGTAGGATGTAAAAGGCTGTTTCCAGATACCAGGTGTCTGACTTCTGGGAGCGAAGGAGAGATGAGAGAAGGTTTCGGGATGAGGAGAGCAGCGTGTCAAGATTAGTATATGAATCCGAGAGTGTAGCAAGTGCGGCTGTAGATTGTTCTATTGTAAGCTGGGTCAGCAATTGCGTCCATCAACCCCGTAACAGTGAACCCGTAACAAGGATAGCACGAATCCAGCACATACGTAATGTCTCGTGCGCAAATTGACTCCTACTAAGCTCACTCTGCATCAACTGATGCGTCCTTCGGAGTGCGGCAGTAACGTCACTGGAGGCGTTCACAACGAGTTCGTCCTGTGAAAGCTTCTCCTGTCCCTTTCGACCCCTGTGACCGGTCCTTGCCCCTTCCTGCATTCCAGCAAAGAGGAGCTCGCGTTCCTTTCGCTTTGCGTTTTCGGCGTTACGCTTCGCTTGAAGCTGCGCCTTGCGGAACTGTGTGCGTGCTCTTCGTATAATTGTCAGCACCGATTACCGTTGACTAGTTGTGACATGACGTACATTCTTAGATCCTCTCCCAGTCGGGCAACCTGGGCTTCCAAAGCTAGGCGCTCCCTGTCCTTTTCGCTATCTCTCCGACGACTTGCACTCCAAGAGCTTGTGCTTGTGAGATCTTCAACTTCTTGCCGTAATAATTCAAGCTCCTCTTCTTGGTCCTTCAAATTTTGGTGGATCTCCGCGCTCAGCTCGAGGCGGGCGTCACCGTCTTCAGAATCCAAGGAGCTGCTGCCGGGTTGGATGGGAAGTTTCGACAGGCGAGCAATCAGGTGCAATGTCTGGCGATGAGCCTCGAATAGAGATGTTAGGCGGGTTGAGAGAGATGAAGTGGTCATGCTCAGAGGTTTGCGGCCTGGAGGGCTATCGTTTTGTTAAGTAAACAGAGATCATGAACGGCCCGGCGTCATCACGCAGCGGGACGGCAAGTTCCGATGGTCCCGATGAATCTCTCAGCCTCCAATTGAAGTCTATAGAACGTTTGGAAGTCTTGCGCGCAAAGCCTCCGCTATACTCTACGGAGTCTGAACTACCTACCGTCATGTAGGCGACGAGTATATCCTCATCACGTTCCCAATCACCCCGCTAATCCTCCAAATACCGCAGTCTCCCCTTCCCCACCGCAACGATGATGACCAAATTCATCACCGACGTCTCCACGAAATTCAACCCCTTCTCCCCACGCGCGAAAACATGTCGAATCTTCCTATGCCACCTCCCGCCGAACGCGCGGCAGACGATGAAAATCGATACCAAGCTTTTACCGAGAGATAGCAAGGAGGGCAGTTTTTTGAACTTGAAGTTTAGTAGGTGTTGCTCTTGTGTTCAGGATTTGGAAGGGCGAAATTTCGGAGTGGCGGAGGCATGGTAGGAGAGCACTGCTGACGATGGTTGTTTCTGCGCTGTAGAAGATGGGAAGGAGATGAAGTTGGATACGGAGAAGTTGAAGATCAACGATGTTATGGAGGAAGTGAACCGCCATTCCCGGATGTTACATCGACAAGAGGAGCTGTCGGGCAATTAAACCGTGTTCCCATCCGGTCATCTTTTGCATCAGCCCACAGGCGTCTGGGGGCGGCAATAGTTTTGATTTAGGCGTTATAAGTGTCAGGCATTTTGATAACTTCTACTACTCATCCATTCTCTGACTATATGGCTGCTCCTACTATGCTGTGATAATCACTCAGTATACTCGCACTCTAACCCTCAGTACTCTAGCGCATTCGGTCTGTACTCTATACAGCAGCGCCTGAGATGAAAAACCACTTGTCGACGCTGGGATCGATTGGTGCTGGTGGCAAATCCCCATCGTTAGGAATGGGCGGCAACTTGCTCGGGTCCACTCGATCGGGCGAGTGGGGAACGGTGGTATTGGTGCTGAGGGGCAGATTAGTGCCGTTTGTTTGAGCGACAGTGAAGAATCTTACAGTGAAATGTCACCTCGTGGTGTCTTGCCTGTGATGAGCCTCTCCCAAGCCTCAGCACACTCGCGGACAATATCGGTGGCGTATCTATAGCAGGTTATCAGCCAGGAGTACTAGCCACATGAACTGTCTCGTACTTCTTGTTCTTGCATTCGCCCGTGAAAGCAAATTGATTCTCTGGCTTTCCGTCTGGGATCTTGTAGATACGGAACCATTCGTTGGTTGCCCTCAACAAACCAGGCAAATGTCTCTCGACATCTTCGATGTCATTGAGCTTGGGGGCCAATGGATCGTTGACATCAATGACAAAGATCTTCCAGTCGGTCTCCTCCTCATCGAGCAATGCCATCACGCCAAGCACCTTGACCTGCTTGATCTGTCCGGGCTTGGCCACATTCTCGCCAATCTCGCAGACATCAAGAGGGTCATTGTCGCCCTTGGCTTTGGTCTCTGGGTGGACGATGTTGGGGTCTTCCCATGTCTGCCGTCATATCAGCATCGATCTTGTATTAAGCAAGTTACTGGGTGCACCGCCGTACCTGAGGGAAAGCGCCATAATTCCACAGATAGCCGTGGTGGGGGAAGCAATTTCGGACAAATCGCAGCTTGCCCTTCTTGACATCTTGCTTGATAGGATTGAGCTTCTCCTCTTTAGAGATCTGGAACAAAGAAACGTGGTTAGCTTGGATGTATAAAGACGTAGAAGTTGGAGAGCTCTGCCACATGGGCAAAGAGCTCAGCAGCATCTACCAAAGCTTGCAGTGACGGAGACGTACTTCCAGCTTTCCATTGGTCCACCTGGGGATCTCCACAATCATGTTGAGGATCGTCTGCTGCTCATTGGCATACAGCGGGATGTCATGGAACGGCGAGACTAGCACTCCATCCTTTTCAATGTAGATGCGATGCTCCAACGTGTACGGAGCAGCAACCTTTCTGGTCGTATAAACAGCCGGAGCCTTTGAATGGTAGCCTTTCTCGCTGATGGGAAGTTGAGCCATGTCGATCTTGTCTGCGGTGGTAGAGGAAAGATGCCGAGCTACCAAAGCTGCACGAGAGGTGGAGGAAGAGGAAAAGGTACTAGGAATATTTTGACCGTTGGAAGTAGCGGGGCGGTTGTTGTGCGTGGGTGGGGGCGCCAGAGTGGTAATCCTCGCAAGTGGGCGGGCAACGTGCAGAACTTGCAGCTGATGCTTGGTGCTGCTGCTGCTCCTCCCTATCAATTGCAAAGTTCGGGTTCCAAGCTGTGCAAATGGAAATGGAATTGGCATGTATGAACACGTACTTCGTAGACGGTAGCAAACTCACTGAAAAGAAGGGCCGAGCTCCCTTACACCCGATCATCGGAGACGAGAGATGGTTGGCCAATGACAATGCCTGAATGGGTTCTAATCAATCATGAGTAATGAATTTTGCACGTGATATCGAATCCAAGTTCGGATTTCTGAATTGATCTTCTAACTTACAGTACTCTTTCTGTAGCCAATCTGCGCTCTATGAGAAGGGATTATGTCATGCTACGACGCTTTTCCACCATCATGACATCGACGCCGAGGCGCGTCCCCATCCCCAAGAATGGCGTCGACTACAGAGGGAAAGTCGTGCTGGCACCCATGGTCCGCTCAGGCGAGCTACCATCTCGTCTCCTCGCCATCAAATACGGTGCGGATCTCGTCTGGGGCCCGGAAACCGTCGACCGCTCACTCATAGGCACGAGCCGTCATGTCAACGCCCGTACTGGAACGGTGGACTTCACCCGCATGCCCTCCAACAGCTGCCGCCCTCCAAAGGACGATCAGAGGGAGAGCTTGATCTACCGTTTACACTCCACCCGGGAACACGGTCGCTTGATCTTCCAGATCGGGACGTCTTCTCCGACGACTGCAGTTCAGGCCGCCAAGCTCGTCGCCGGCGATGTGGCGGGCATCGACGTCAACGCCGGGTGTCCGAAACCGTTCTCTACGTCCGGCGGCATGGGTGCGGCGCTGCTCCAGACGCCAGACCTGCTTGCATCGATCCTCGAAGCCTTGGTCAAAGAGGTGGGCGAAGTGTGGCAAATCGGCATCAGCGTCAAGATCCGCCTGCTCGAAACGCCCGAGCGGACCGAAGCGTTGGTGAGGAAATTGTGCGGAACCGGCATCACCGGCTTGACCGTGCACTGTCGCACGACGCCCATGCGGCCGCGCGAACGCGTCATCCGCGAGCAATTGAAAATGATCGCGGGCGTATGCAAAGAAGCGGGCGTGGCGTGCCTGATGAACGGAGACGTGGAGGACCGAGATCAGGCTCTACAACTAATGGAGGAATTCGGCGTCGACGGCGCAATGATCGCCACCAAAGCCGAAGCCAACCCGAGCTGTTTCCGCACGAAGGAAGAAGGCGGCCTCCTGCCGTGGAGGGAAGTCACGAGAGAATACATCCAGACGGCCCTGGAGGTTGAGAACAGATGGGGCAATACCAAATTCCTCCTCGGCCAGTTGATGCCCGGCAAAGCGCCCGAGTACCGGAAAGTGGTGGGCTCAAAGACTTACGTCGAGCTCTGCGAGATCTTGGAACTGGATGATTTGCTCGATCGGGCGAGGGAGGTCGATGAGACGACGGGGTTGGCGGCGCATCGGAGCAAGATGAGTGCGATTGAGAAGGCAAAGTCCAATCCGAGTGCCATCGCGGCGGGGAAGAGAGCGAGTAGGGTCAAGTACCCTTCGCTTCAGAGACGGCGCTCGATGGAGCGCGGTGCGGCGGTGGCTTCTGCTCTGGCCATGGGTTCTTAAGGGGGTACATACTTCATTGCCTTTTCGGCGTCACACGGTAGATATGGAGGTAAACACTCTGGTTCTGAGTGACGCATGGTCATGAACTTGTACAGCAGCGTCAATAAGACATTCGTGGGGTTATATCCGGACATTGACGATCTAGGAAATGCTTCGGTCAGCGAGATTATGGGCTGCTATATCCAGCATGAATCAGATAGATAGATTGACCGATCCTAACTATCGCCACATCCATCCTATCTATTGGAGCTAATTTCCAGTATCATGTTCAGGTCACATCCTGCATGCATCACCCAACGCCCACATATGCAAACCTTCGTCTCCGTAACACTCGCAGAGCGATGCAAAAATAGCCATGATATGTCGTGAGTTGCGGCCTCCGGAAATGGAACGACTATCTCAAACTAGCTCCCTTGAACCTCTTAGCAAGCTGATCGCTATCCGGAAACCCAAAGGTTTCTCCCAGGGACGAAGATGAAGGACGCTTGGGGGGACGCTCACCGGATTCCTGGAGTATGGCCAGCAAAGTGGCCCAGCCGGACGTGTTCAGCAACTGGAAGCCATCGGCGAGGTCGTGGGTACGTGCGACGCGGCAGAGGAGTGCTTCTTCGTCCTGTGATGGCGACACTTGTGTCAGTCTTGAATCATAAATTGGGTGCTGGAATTGATCACCTTGCCCAGAATGCCCATGCCGTGCAGGAAACACAGTAGGTGAAAGTCCGAGATGGACTTCAAGCCGCCATCAGGATCGGCGCGTCCATTGCTCAACTGAACTCCGAGCTTTTCTGCCACAGCTCTGTGCTCCTGACTCTCGCCAATGATTTCACGGTTCTCGATCGCGAAGCCGGGACTGTTGAATAGTGGATTTGACTCAGTGGGAAACCCGTGTGTGAGGGTGACAAGCAGATATTCCACAGGGAAACTCGGCTTGGCATTCTCCTGGACGCTTGCGCCGTACTCGTTGATACGTCTGTAGAATACTTCTGGTATGTATCTCGTCCTGCTTGTCGACCCGTCTTCATCTTCTTCCGATTGAACGAGCATGACTGACGGATCTGCAGAAGGCTCAACGATATCTGCTTTGATCATCTCGACTGCCGAATTGGAGGCCTGAAAGGCCGATATGGCGATGCCACCATCTGCATCTCCACTCAAGACACATGTGACGAAGTTTGACCCGAATCGACCAGTGTCGCTCCACTTAGTAGGTT
>QQTW01000192.1_pt1 | contig 35946 bp, 37 predicted proteins | sample 1904831 | NCBI WGS metagenome assembly QQTW01 (sample SAMN09435610, study PRJNA476489) | Subsurface metagenome, whole genome shotgun sequencing project.
GTTCCATCTCTAGATGTTTTGGCCCCATATCATCAGCCGCGATAAAGGGCAAATTTATTAATGTGGTGCCCATGCTAGAGAGTTCTATTTTGGCTTTTTCCGCTGCTTCCCACAAACGCTGGAGAGCCATTTTGTCTGAGGAAAGGTCAATTCTCTCTTGTTCTTGGAAGCGCGAAATCATCCATTCGACAACACAGTTATCAAAGTCATCGCCGCCTAAGTGGTTGTTTCCAGAGGTAGCTTTAACTTCAAATACTCCGTCTCCTAGTTGCAGAATGGAGACATCAAACGTTCCTCCTCCTAGATCGAATACCAATATCTGCTGCTCAGTAGCAAGCTTGTCTAATCCGTAGGCAAGGGCAGCGGCAGTCGGCTCGTTGATGATACGTAGTACTTCCAATCCGGCAATGGTGCCAGCGTCTTTAGTCGCCTGTCGTTGCGCATCAGTGAAATAAGCTGGCACTGTAATCACTGCCTGCTCGACGCTTTCGCCCAAAAAGCTTTCTGCATCCTGTTTGAGCTTCTGCAGGATCATAGCAGAAATTTCTTGAGGGGTATAAGTGCGTCCGCGAGTCTTAACATCAACGGTATCGTCTCGCCCTTTGACACAGTTGTAGGATACCCGTTGGCGTTCTGCTTGGGTATCGTTCCAGCGGCGACCAATAAATCGCTTGATGCTGTAGACTGTATTTTCGGCATTGGTAACGGCCTGCCGCTTCGCCAGCCTGCCTACCAGGTGATCGCCACCTCTGTTAAATCCCACAACACTTGGAGTCGTTCGCCCACCTTCTGAATTGGCGATGACAATCGGTTTACCACCTTCTAAGATGGCAACACAACTATTGGTTGTGCCTAGGTCGATACCGATGACTTTTCCCATGCTTGACGGTGTGTTGCGAGTGTTTTCTCTCTACAGTGAGTCCCCAAAACTAGTCCGCCGAGCTAGGAGGATTTGCTGTGGTTTCCCCAGGTTCAGGAGGAGCAGCAACTTTGACCATTGCGTGACGCAGGACGCGATCGCCCAGAAAATATCCTCGTACCAACTCTTCTAATATCGTTCCTTCCGGATGTTCATTTGTGGGCTGCCGCATGATCGCTTCGTGCAAATTGGGGTCAAACTCCTTGCCCTCAGGTCGCATTGCCGAGACGCCTAAGCGCTTGAGGCAATCAACCAGTTGCTTGTAAACACTCTGATAGCTTTTGTGGATACTCAATTCTGCATCAGTTTGCGGTTTGAGCTGCGATCGCGCCCGTTCAAAATTATCGACTACCGGTAGTAGTTCATTAATTGTAGTCCGCTTCACCTGCTGCTCTAAATCAACACTTTCTTTTTGAGTACGCTTGCGGAAATTCTCGAAATCTGCAGCAATCCTCATATATTGAGTGTTGCGCTCTTCCACAGCCGCTTTGAGCGATTCTAATTTCTGAGTCATCTCAGACAATTCCTGGTACTTAGCCTCGACCGTGGGAGTTGCTGCAACGGAGTCATCCACCTTGCCAGTATCAGTTGATGGTTCGGCTGACGCTACCACTTGATTTGCCTGGGAATTGTCGTTCAACATCGTTACATCTGTTGCCTCGCTCGTCATTGCATCTGTTGCCTTTGAATTATCACTCTGTTGTTCTGCTGTATTGTCTGTCTGCTTTTCCTCGTCAACCATTATGCACCAATCCCAGATGTTCGAAACTGCGCTTGAAGGCTTACCTATTTCACCCTACCTTCTCTAGGATGCACCAATTAGCCGTTGAGTAGCAAAGCCTTAAGACTTATTTGACAAAGAACATTTTTGAGATAGCAATTTTGCCCAAGCTTTGTGGGAACACTCTATATGGATAAACCTAAGCAGCATTTATGACTAACTCGTCATCACACCGACGCGCCCTGATCGTCAAGAGTGACTTTTCTCCTTTCGGTAACAAGCTGATTGAGTCCGGTTATATCAATCATGACCAGATGAAACAGGCTGTAAGTGAAAGCCGCAAGTTCAAAAGACGCCTGCCGGAGGTTTTAGAATCACTAACGGGGCGACAGCTGTCACCTGATTTGCTTAGACATTACAAGAAACAGCAGCTGTTTGAACTCAAAATTATCTATGGTGTTGAATTCCTTGATCCTGATCTCACCCAAATTGCCAGTGATCAAGTGGGAAGACTGATCGATACTCTAATTCCCATCGATATTTGTCGTCGCTATCGCTTGCTCCCGCTAGCACAAAATGACACTCAGCCACCCTCAATTTTGGTGGCAATGGTTGAGCCTGATAATCTGGACGCTCAGGATAACTTAAACCGGATTCTGCGCCCGCGAGGCTTGGGGCTGCAACGCGTGGTAATTACGCTGGAAGACTACCAGCCGCTGCTCTCCAAATATCTGGATGAACAGGTTGAACAGCAAAAGCCGGTAGACTCGCCAAAGCCATTTGATGTCAAGTTGGAGCTAGAAGGTTTTGACTTGCTAAATGTTGCAGAGGAAATGATGGAGGCGGATTTGGGTGACGCTATCCAAGATGCCGACGCAGCACCTGTAATTGCCCTCGTGAATAAGATTCTTGTTAAAGCTCTACAGGAGAAAGTTTCAGACATCCACATTGAACCGCAAGAAGAGTATTTGCGGCTCCGGTTTCGGAAGGATGGGGTGCTGCGTCAGGCATTCGACCCTTTGCCTAAAAAGATTATTTCCGCTGTCACAGCCCGCATCAAAATTATTGCTGAGTTAGACATTGCCGAACGGCGAATGCCCCAGGATGGTCGTATCCGAAGAGTGTTCGACGGACGCAAGGTAGATTTCCGTGTTAGTACCCTACCCAGTCGCTATGGGGAGAAGGTCGTAATGCGAATTTTAGATAACTCTTCTACCCAACTTGGTTTAGATAAGTTAATCAGCGATCCGGAAAGCCTGCAAATTGTCAGAGACATGGCAAGCCGTCCGTTTGGGCTGCTTTTAGTAACAGGACCAACCGGCTCTGGTAAATCAACCACCCTCTACTCAGTCTTAGCAGAACGCAACGATCCGGGAGTGAATATCAGTACAGCCGAAGATCCAATTGAATACTCGTTGCCTGGTATTACTCAAGTACAGGTAATTCGGGACAAAGGCATGGACTTTGCCTCGATCCTGCGCTCTTTCCTGCGGCAAGACCCAGATGTGATCCTGGTGGGTGAAACACGGGATAAAGAAACGGCTAAAACAGCCATCGAGGCAGCATTAACAGGACACTTGGTGCTGACCTCGCTGCACACCAATGATGCCGCCGGTGCGATCGCCAGATTAGACGAAATGGGCGTAGAGCCTTTTATGGTGTCTGGGGCATTGCTAGGTGTTGTGGCACAGCGTCTGGTACGACGCGTCTGTGTGGCGTGTCGCATCCCTTACACACCCACTCCGGCGGAACTGGCTCGATTTGGTCTAGCAGCCCAAGGCGTGGATATTACTTTATACAAAGCCAATACCCTGCCATCGGAACAAATTACTGTTGACAAAGCCGAAAGGCAATGCCCAGAGTGTAAAGGTCTTGGCTACAGGGGGCGTTGTGGTGTTTATGAGGTGATGCGAGTGACCGAGCGACTGCAAAGCTTAATCACCGAAGGGGCACCCACAACGCGCATTAAGGAAGGCGCTGTCGAAGATGGCATGAAAACGTTGCTCGCTTATAGCCTTGACTTGGTGTGCCAAGGTCACACAACTTTAGAAGAAGTGGAACGGGTGACTTTCACTGATTCGGGTCTAGAAGCAGAGCTGAAAGCTAAACGCAAGAGCGCGCTTGAGTGCCGGACTTGTAATGCAGAATTAAAACCAGAATGGTTCCAGTGCCCCTACTGTCTGACGTCGCGTTTTCAAGACTAAACAGGAGATAAAAAATGGATTACATGATCGAAGACCTGATGGAGCAAGTGATCGCTAAGGGTGGCTCAGACCTGCATCTTTCAGCAGGTTTACCGCCCTACATTCGCATCAACGGCAAATTAACTCCCACAGAGCATGAACCTTTGACGCCAGAGGATTGCCAGCGCCTGATCTTTACTATGCTGAATAATACACAGCGCAAAAACATGGAGCAGAACTGGGAACTCGATTGCTCTTATGGAGTTAAGGGATTGGCTCGCTTCCGCGTCAATGTTTACAAGGATCGTGGTACCTATGCGGCTTGCTTACGGGCGCTGGCTTCCAAAATTCCTAGTATGGATGCCCTGAAATTACCACCCATTGTCCGGGAAATCTCCGAAAAGCCGAAAGGACTGGTGCTGGTAACAGGGCCGACCGGTTCTGGCAAGTCAACAACTCTGGCTTCTATGATCAATCATATCAATCTCACGCGGGCCGAGCATATTCTAACGGTTGAGGACCCGATTGAATTTGTCTACGAACCAATTAAAAGTCTGATTCACCAGCGTCAAATTGGAGAAGATACTAAGAGTTTTGCTAATGCCCTTAGAGCTGCCCTCCGAGAGGACCCAGATGTGATACTCGTTGGTGAAATGCGTGATCTAGAGACAATTGGTTTGGCAGTTTCCGCTGCAGAAACTGGTCACTTGGTATTTGGCACACTACACACTAGTTCGGCAGCTCAAACTGTTGACCGGATGGTAGATGTGTTTCCACCTGAGCAGCAACAACAGATTCGCGTCCAACTTTCTAACTCTTTGGCGGCGGTGTTCAGTCAAACTCTCGTGCCTAGAAAAAATCCCAAACCGGGTGAGCCTGGTCGTGTTATGGCTCAGGAAATCATGATCATCACCCCGGCGATTGCTAACTTGATTCGGGAAGGCAAAACTTCTCAGATCTACTCAGCGATTCAAACTGGGGGCAAATTGAGTATGCAAACCCTAGAGAAAGTTTTAGCTGACCTATACAAAGCAGGGACTGTCTCCTTTGAAGCGGCGATGTCTAAGACTTCTAAGCCAGATGAACTGCAGCGTCTCATTGGTGGTACTTCTCCAGTGGCGGGAGCACCTGCTGGTGTTAACGCTGGCGCTCATGCAAAGAAGTAGAACTCCATTTACACCTAAATGTCAGCCATGCCGACCTACCTTGCCAGTGTTCGAGACTCGAAAGGAAAAGCCAAAAAAGAAAGAATTGTTGCAAAATCGCCGAGTGAAGCGCGTTCTAATCTAAAAAAGCGGGGTCTTGTCGTCCAAGACCTCAAACAAGCTCAAGAAGCTAAATTGAATGCCAATCTTAACTTAGACCAACTCCAAATGGCTATGACGAGTGTCTCGGTTAAGGATAAAGCCGTTTTTTCTCGTCAATTTGCGGCTTTAATCAACGCCGGGGTGGCAATTGTCAGAAGTCTTGGCGTGCTGTCTGAGCAATGCACAAATTTGAAACTGAAAAAAGCTCTCCAAGAAATTAGCGCCGATGTTCAACAAGGCGTGAATTTATCAGAAGCGATGCGCAAGCATCCTGACTGCTTTGACTCTTTGTACGTCAGTATGGTTCAAGCCGGTGAAGTTGGAGGTGTCCTCGACGAAGTAATGAACCGATTGGCTAAGTTGCTAGAGGATATCGCCCGAATCCAAAACCAGATTAAATCAGCATTGGCTTACCCCGTCGTGGTGGGATTTTTAGCTGTTGCCATTTTTCTCGGTATGACTATCTTTTTAATCCCGATTTTCGCTAACATTTTCAAAGATCTGGGAACCGAATTGCCAGCTCTGACACTGTTTCTGTTAGGGGTAAGTGAAGTGTTGAGAAGTTGGAAAATTGCGATTCCTGTTGTTTTATTTGTTGTTGGTGGCTTCGCCTATCGGCAATACTACAAAACCCCGGTTGGTCGAGTAATGATAGACCGCCTTTCCCTCAAAATGCCGTTGTTTGGTGACTTAATTCAAAAATCAGCCGTGGCTCGTTTTAGCCGTACCTTCGGTTCGTTGACTCGTTCAGGAGTACCAATTTTAACTGCCTTGGAGATTGTTCGAGATACAGCCGGAAACCAGGTAATTGCGAATGCGGTGGATGCATCGCGGCGAGAAATTCAACAAGGTGGAATGATTAGCATTGCCTTAGATAAAGAGCAGGTTTTCCCGCTTATGGCAATACAGATGATTAGTATTGGTGAGGAAACCGGTGAATTAGATCAAATGCTATCAAAGGTGGCCGATTTCTACGAGGATGAAGTGGAGCAGGCAGTAAAAGCGCTTACCAGCATCATAGAACCAATTATGATCGTGGTTTTGGGAGGGATGGTTGGCTCGATTTTACTAGCGATGTATCTTCCCATGTTTAAGGTATTTGAAACATTGGGCTAGTTCCCACGAGCGGGGCTTGAGAACAATGACTGTCAAACAATCACATTACGAAGCTAGCTTAGCAGAGTATAGTAACCAAACGGCCGCGATCGCCTTACTTAAGCAATACCGACCGTACCTGGAGATGATACCTAGTATTCGCCGACCCGACGAAAGCCTAATCACCATCCCACTACCGATTGTGCGGCTTCGCCTGCCTGCATCTGCGCTGCTTGAGCGCGGTGTTGCAACGGCGGCGACTTGTCTGCCTTGTGATGTAGCAATTTTAATGTGTGACCCAGAGTGGAAAATCAAAACTGGGGTCGAGATTTTTATCTTTATTCATCGTCCCCAAGAAGACTTTTCAAATCTACTGGGGCGCTGGCGACAAACCCAGGTTTTGTTAGACAAAGACTACGAGTGGCTAATGCCCACCCGCTACAAACATATCTTGAGCGATGGGGATAATACTATCTACCCTCTGTTTGTTGTCTTTGCTGAAACACCAGAACGAATTAAACTGGGGTTGAAAGGAGCCTCTCTCCCGTTTGTCAACGAAGTGATTGCTCCCGATTTACTACTTAATAGCGACAAGTCGCACGAGTAAATTTAGAGATCGTCGAGTACGCGGCGAATCGTCTGATAGATGAATTCGAGTTCACTTGAGGTAATACAGTAGGGAGGCATCAGGTAAAGAGTGTTGCCCAAAGGGCGCAGGAGAAGCCCTTCTTGCAGAAATCGCGTCCGCAAAATAGAGCCGATAGAGTTGAAATAGCTGCTTTGACTGTCTGTCTTTATCTCCATGGCGGCAATGGTACCGCAAGTGCGTAACCGCTCAACTTTTGGATGACCCCAAAGCCATTTTTCTAAGTAGCAGCGGTGCTGATGTTCCATTGCTTGAAAAGACTCTGGATTTTGTTCTAAGAGTTCTAGTGAAGCAAGACCGGTGGCACAAGCAAGGGGATTTCCTGTATAGGAATGACCGTGGAAAAAAGTCTTGTTGACATCATCGCTGTAAAACGCACTATAAATATCTTCTGTAGCCAGCGTGACTGCTAAAGGCAAGCAACCACCTGATAGTCCCTTCGATAGGCAGAGAATATCGGGTGAGGTAGCCGACTTAAGGCAGGCAAAAAAGTTGCCCGTGCGTCCAAAGCCGGTCATCACTTCGTCATAGATCAAAAGTACCCCTGCTTGGTGTGCTATGAGTTCGAGGGCTTGCAAAAATTGAGGACGACACAGGCGCATCCCCGCAACTCCCTGCACGAGTGGTTCTATAAAAATTCCTGCATAGCGATCAGGGTTTTGCTTTAGCAAATGAGCGATCGCTTCTAGAGTATTCGCCTCACAGGCTTCCACACTTGGATCATCGTCAAATGTGTCGGGAAAGGGAACCAGATCGGTAGGAAACATCAAGGGTTGAAAAGTTGGGCACCAGGGACTGCCTCCAATTGACATGGCTCCCAAAGTATCTCCGTGATACCCACCTTCAAAGCTAATGAAAGTAGTGCGTTGTGTTTCTCCTCGGTTGCACCAATATTGATAAGCCATCTTAAGAGCAACTTCGACGGCAGTGGACCCATTATCAGAAAAAAATACACGTGTTAGCGATTTGGGCAAGTGGGTAAGAAGCTTACGAGCTAGTTGTTCAGCTGGCTCATGAGTAAAGCCAGCGAAGATAACATGTTCCAGTTGCTGGGCTTGCTGGTAAAGAGCATTGGCAAGAACAGGGTGACTATGCCCATGGATAGTTACCCACCAACTTGAGATACAGTCCATGATTTGCCGTCCATCCTCAAGCTCCAGCATGACTCCTTGCCCCCTGAGTACCTTTAAAGGCGGAGCAGAGTTCTTCATCTGGGTGTAGGGTTGCCAAATTGGAGAGGAGTCCATTATGTATACCTCAAAATATTTCCTATTCTCTGCGAGGCTTGTAGTGGAGGATTTGATCCTTTCTGCGAAGAGTGCCTCTTCCTTGACTGCTGCTTTAAGTTGAGCGAAACTAAAAAGTAGCTGCTCTGCTTTTATGAGTTAGCAATAAGTTTTGTTAAATATTGATACTATATCATGCGATAGATGAAACATTATTTAGCAAATAACTAGGGTAGTTGGTAAGCAAAAAGGCTTACCTCAACGTAGTAATCTGTAGTAGTCTAGGTGTAAAAGTCTCATAAAGACCTATAAATATTGGCTAAGAGCATGGAAACGCTAGAGTTTGTAATTTACCCAGACGGTCGTGTGCAAGAAAAAGTAACTGGCATTGTGGGCGCTTCTTGTACAGATGTCACGGCTGCGCTTGAAGCCGAGTTGGGGCAGGTAGTAAGTCATGAGCAAACATCAGAATTTTTTGGGATAGCAGCGCAACAATCTAACGTTGCAACTGCGCGAACAGCTTGTAGCGAGTGGTAATTTTTTATTTAGTTCAGCTTAATTGATTCACAAACACTATGTCACACTTCAGCCAAATCAAAACTCAAATCCGTAATCTTGCCTCCTTGCAAGCTGCCCTCACTGACTTAGGGATTAATTGGGAATCTGGTCCGAAAATGGTGCGAGGTTATCGTGGTCAGACCCGCAATGCCGAAATTACCATTGATCAGGACAACGGTTATGATCTCGGCTTTAGCTGGAACGGTAACGAGTACGAGCTAGTTGCCGACTTGCAATATTGGCAGCAAGACTGGTCAGTTGACGGTTTTCTGAGACGGGTAACACAGCGTTATGCTTACCATACTGTGGTCAAGGAAACTGCTCGCCAGGGATTTCAAGTAGCTGAGCAACAAGAGAATAAAGACGGTTCAATTCGGTTATTAGTGCAACGCTGGAGCGCCTAATGTCTGATTTTGTGCCGCCAATGGATCAGAAACGATCGCATTTAGAGCCAGAATTAGGTGGTGCTTTGCGAGATGTGCCTGACCGCTCCGGTTTAGAACCAGAGCTGGGTGGTCTGCTGCGTCAAAAGGGTGTTTATGTTGATGAAGTCACCTGTATTGGCTGTAAGCACTGTGCTCATGTCGCCCGTAACACCTTTTACATAGAACCAGATTACGGTCGGTCTCGTGTGGTACGCCAGGATGGTGATTCAGAACAACTCATTCAAGAAGCAATCGATACTTGTCCGGTTGATTGTATACACTGGGTTGAACACACGAAACTGAAAACACTTGAAGAGGAGCGACAGTATCAGGTAATACCTATCGTGGGATATCCTGTTGAGCAGGCTGTTGTTGCTGCCCACCGACGCCGGAAGAAGCAACAGTTATTTCCCAAAAAAGCTAGATACTGATTAGAAGACAGGAGACAGGAGGGCAACGTCCTTCACCTCTCGTGAAATCCTTTCATGAGAGCGACTGATCGAGTCTTGGGTTTAATTCCCCCACCTTGTTATTAAATCCAAAAGCGAACTATTGACTCCTGACTCCTGTCTTCTGACTCCTCCTTCTTTAACCATTGAATACAGATAACCGAGCAGGCACAACTCCAGAGCAAAGTTCAGAACCCGTAAATTCCAAGCAGAGTCGGCTGATTAGTAAAATACTGTCGCCTGCTGTGCGGCTGTGGCTGCGATCGCAAGTTCAGCAAGTGTCTAGCCTGGAAGTAAAGATTTCAGGGAGCGATCGCCACCTCTTGACTGGTTACATCCCCTATATATCTATTTCAGCTAGCCATACCATCTATCAAGGACTGCATTTGAGCCAGATTCATTTGGCAGCAGAAGGTATTCGGTTCAATCTGGGTGCCGTGCTTAGGGGGCAGCCCTTGCAGCTTATGGAGCCCGTGCCGGTTTTTGGTGAAATCCTGTTGCGGGAGTCGGATCTCAATGCCTCCTTGTCAGCTACAATGCTTGTTGATGGCTTGACTGAGTTTCTCGTAATACTCCTGCAATCAGGATGTTTACTTGACCCATCTACCTTATGGATTACGAACCGGCAATTCAGCTGGCAAAACTCTCAAATCAAGCTTGACGCTGGGAAAGTAGCTATAAGTGCAACTCTAGTACCTACCATCGGCAATCCGATACCGATAGCCATTCGCACAGGTATTCAGTTGGGTAGTAGCCATGAACTACAACTAGACAGCCCTGAAATCCAGATACCGCTGGGTTCATCCTTGACAGATTTGGATGGTTTCAAGCTGGATTTGGGGTCAGAAGTCGCTCTCGAAGAACTGACGCTGATTCCAGGGCAGGTGATTTGTCGTGGTCGCATTACCGTAATTCCTGCCAATTAGTTTTTTGCAATTTGTGTTAAAATTATCAAGACAGATTACATTCGGTTGTACAGTTTGTTGATATATATTGCAGACCTTTCTCCGAATCTAACTCTCTATAACCTCTGATTCTGGAGAATCTTTATGTCACTTTACGTTGGTAATCTATCCTATGAGGTCGGGCAAGATGATCTTAAACAAGTCTTTCTAGAATATGGAACTGTAAAGAGCGTGCAATTGCCTACAGACCGGGAAACAGGCCGGATGCGGGGTTTCGCTTTTGTAGAAATGGGAACGGAAGCCGAAGAAACTGCCGCGATTGAAGCTCTTGATGGTGCTGAATGGATGGGCCGTAACTTAAAAGTTAATAAAGCCAAGCCACGCGAAGACAGAGGTTCGTCTGGTGGTAGAGGTGGCAACAGCGGTGGGGGATACTCGAGACGCTACTAAGTGTCGCCCGCAGATGTAGGATGGTATTAGCATACCAAAATTCACAGTGCCAGTTCTACGGACGGCACACCCTCCGCACCCTGGCATCATATCCCTTTATTAATCAATTTAGCTGGAGAGAGAATGACCCAAGTAGTTCTGGGCGAGAATGAAGGAATTGAGTCAGCCTTACGCCGGTTTAAGCGAGAAGTTTCCAAGGCAGGAATTTTTCCTGATATGAAGAAACATCGTCACTTCGAAACACCCATAGAAAAATGTAAGCGCAAAGCTTTAGCAAAACACAAGCAGCGCAAGAGACACTTCCGTTATTGAAGACAGACTCAATTAATCTGAGTTAGGATTGGTCAGCACCGTCACATATAGGCCCAATCCATTTTTTTTGTGAAAATGATTTCAGCCTGAATGGGGAAATCTTATAGAAGACGGAAGTGAATCCCTGGAAAACTGGGGATATGTTCTTTTGAGCTACAAAGTGGAGAAATGAAATGTTCTTCCACAATCACTGCACCTTTACTGAGTGCAAAACGTGTCCTGGGGATTTCTGTAAATAAAGATTTGCGATTTTTCTGGAGAAGTCGGTTATAACACTTGATGAATTGCTTCTCAAGAATACTCAATCCTAGCTTTGCTTTCTTAAGGTGATCAAAATAAATACACTCGAGTCAAAATTGCCGGATACAGCAGAGCTTCCTTTCACGCTACAAGAGTTAAAGGCTGCTATCCCTGCTTACTGCTTTCAACCCTCAACTGGGAAATCTGTCTTCTACTTTTTTTGGGATGTCGCAGTCATCGCTCTTCTATATGCGATCGCTTATACCCTCAATTCCTGGTTCGTCTGGCCATTCTTTTGGTTAAGTGCAGGAACAATGTTCTGGGCTTTGTTTGTGGTTGGGCATGATTGCGGACATGGTTCGTTCTCGCGCTACAAATGGCTGAACGCCTTGATTGGTCATCTCTGCCACACACCCATCCTCGTTCCTTTCCACGGTTGGCGCATTAGCCACCGCACCCACCATCAAGAAACGGGTAATATTGATACAGATGAGAGTTGGTATCCCGTCTCTGAGACCAAGTACCGGGAAATGTCTTTCCTAGAGAAGTTTGTCCGTTTCAGTGTTCCGCTGTTAGCCTATCCGCTGTATCTATTTAGACGCTCACCGGGCAAAAAAGGTTCCCATTTTCTCCCTAGTAGTCCCCTATTTAAGTTGTCGGAAAAGTGGAATGTCATCACAAGCACTGTGTCTTTAGTGTTTATGGTGGTTCTTCTAGGCTTCCTGACGTACAAATTTGGCTGGATGTGGCTGGTGAAATACTACTTAGGGCCGTACATCGTGTTTGTAGTCTGGCTAGACTTGGTCACTTTTTTACACCATACAGAGCCAGACCTTCCCTGGTATCGTGGTCAAGAATGGTCTTTCTTCAAGGGCGCATTGTCTACGATTGACCACGACTATAAGTTCATGAACAACATTCACCACAACATCGGCACCCACGTTGTTCATCACCTCTTCCTCAGCATCCCACATTACCATCTGAAAGCGGCAACAGAGGCAATTAAGCCGGTCTTGGGAGATTACTACTGCAAGTCTAATCGATCAATCTTCGAGGCTTTCTATCGTTCTTACAAGAGTTGCCATTTCGTGTCAGATCACGGACAAAAGGTGTATTACCAGAAAAATACGCTTTAACTAGCAGTATTGTCTGAGGGGCTGCAAAAATAGTGCGATGAGCAAGCCCCTACGATGCCAGCAGTGGCAAGAGTAGTGTCACGAAATAATAAACCAAAGGAGCGGTAAAGACATAGCTATCAGCGCGGTCTAAAATACCACCGTGACCTGGAATAAGTTGTCCTGAATCTTTAACCCCAGCATCGCGTTTCATCATTGACTCGGTTAAGTCACCCAGTAAACTAGCAATGCCAATGATTAGACCCAAAGCTATGCCGGTTAGGAGCCAACTAGGCCAATCTAAACACCAGGCTCCCATTACAGCTACGGCTACGCTTGCATTCACCCCAAAAACAGCGCCTTCGACAGTCTTTTTGGGGCTGATGTCGGAGAGACGGGTTCGACCGAAGACTTTACCAATAATGTAAGCGCCAATATCAGCTGCCCAGATGCAGAGGAAGGTGAGCAGCGTCGCTGACAGACCCTCTGGTAGTGCTTTGATATCTGTCCAATCTGGCCAGTAGCCTCCTAAAGGTAGGTTGCTGACTGTGGCGCTACCGAGTGAGCGCAATCGCACCCAGTAACTAGGCAAATACCCCCCATAAAATAGACCTAAAATTGAGGCAGAAATATCAGCAATCGTGGCAAATTTAGGCTGAAATAGCAGGTAAAAACAGATAAAAGTCCCAGCCACTGGCATCACAGCATCAGCTAATGTCGAAGAAACCGTAGCAATAACCAGCAGGGCTTGACTAGCCACCAGAGTGGTTTTCACAGCAGGCGCAGTTCCTTTGGTTAGAACTAATTGAAAGTATTCTAGTTGACCCAAATAAACGATCACTGCAAACATACATGTGAAATACCACCCTCCCAAAAGACTCATGGTGAGGGCAAGGGCGATCGCAACAATTCCACTAACAATCCGAGTCCAAGGCATGGCAAATCCACCTGCGTTTGCAGCTTCAGTCTAACTTCTCACCACTGAGGATAAAAATGGGGTCAACCGCCGCAAAGGTTTGCTGATTGCCCCGCGTCTCCAATCGATTGACGGCAGACTGAACGACCTCAATATTACGGGCTTGCAACTCAGCAAAGGCTTGTGAGATAGCATATAGACCCTCCAAAGTACCAGCTGTCGCCACAACTCTGCCTTGAGGTAGTAAGTAGCGCCAGACCTCTTGCAGAATGGCTTTGATGAGGCGACCTCCCTCAATGCAAACTCGGTGTGGAGGCTGGGGTAGGTCTTTCAGGCACTCCGGAGCGCTACCTTCAACAACTTCTACATTGTGAACGTCAAAGCGAGCGCAATTGCGGCGGATGAGGCTTGCTACTTCCTCATCTCGTTCTACGGCAATAATCCGCCCTTGAGGACAGAGTAAGCCAACTTCTACTGGAATTGTACCTGTTCCAGCGCCAATGTCCCATAAAACAGAGTGTGGCAAGAGACGTAGGTGAGCAATCAACAGTAATCGAATTTCACGCTTGCTCAGGGGAATCCCCGGCAAGCGCTCGAACAAATCGTCAGGGATGCCAGGAGTAACGTATGGCCAAAGTTGGGAGGGCATAAAATAGGTTAGAGATAGTAGCTTGTTCTAAGCAGCGTCCCAAGGCTATACCTTAAAGTACTCTAAGGCGACAAAGATTGGGGTGTGGGAGGAGCCAGGCTGAACAGATAAGCTTGGTGCGTAAGTCCTGTGTAACTGTTAAGATTTCCGGAAGCGGGCTTAACTTAGCTCGCTGTTCTTGTCCCTGAATCTCTTTTAGGGATTAACATTTCAGGAGACTTACTATGTTTGGATTAGGATGGCTTGAGGTTGGCGTGGTTGGGCTTACAGCAATTTTAATTTTTGGTCCCAAGAAAATTCCCGAACTGGGAAGCGCCTTGGGCAAAACCTTGCGCGGCTTTAAGGATGAACTGAAGAACGACGAGGACAACTCCAATGTGGAGCAAGACCAACGGGAGAGATAAGTTTTGCAGCCTGCCTCACGACAAGATGGGGAAGTGGGGGGAATGAGGTCTTAACGGGTTCCCCCAATCCTTAGGCGCGCCCCTAGTTAATCGTAGAAGACTGAACGCTAATTTGAGAATCCGTTGTGTTAGAGCTAGTCAGCTGATTTGCATCCTCACTGAGCGAACGACGCGCTTCTATTAAACTGATAGCTCGGTTGACACTTTCAGGCAAAAACACCACCAAACTACCACTAGGGGCACTATCTAAAGCTGTGTTGATTGCTTGTGTCTCATCAAGGATAGTCTCAAAATGGCAACTTGGCTTGGCTTGCATGATGCCTTTAGCAATCAACGCAGCCGCTTCACCGCGTGGGCGTCCCCGCGTATCGTCATCTTCCTTGACGAAAATGCGGTCAAAGATATCAGCAGAAAGTTTGCCCAGGGTAATGAAGTCTTCGTCGCGGCGATCGCCTGGTCCCCCGATCACTCCAATGTGTTCACCAGGCCAATTGCGGATAAAATCTCCCAAAGCTTGGTAACTGTGAGGGTTATGGGCATAGTCTACCAGGGCATGATAGCTCCCCAGATTGAATAAATTCATCCGTCCCGGTGTCTGACTCACTGATGCCCGGAAGGTGGTTAGACCAGCACGAATCTGCTCAATTTGCACTCCTTGCGCAAACGCTGCCAGACTCGCTGCCAAGGCGTTGGCAATCATAAAGGGAGCCCGCCCCTCCATCGTCAGAGGCACGTTGACCGCCTGCTCAATCCTCAACGTCCAGTCGCCTTTCAGGATCGACAGATAGCCATTCTCATACACCGCTGCCAGGCCACCCTGCTGAATATGATTCAGCACCAGTTGATTTTCTGGATTCATCGTGAAGTAAGCAATCTGGGACTTCACCCGCTTACTCATAGCGGCAACCCGGTGATCATCAGCGTTAAGTACGGCGTAGCCCTTGGGTAACACTGTTTCTACTACCACACTTTTGAGATGAGCTAATTGGTCTACGGTTTCGATGTCGCCAATTCCTAAGTGATCGGCTGCGACATTCAAAACAATTCCGACATCACTGGCATCAAAGCCCAAGCCAGACCGCAGAATACCACCGCGAGCCGCTTCTAGCACTGCCACCTCCACGGTTGGATCTTGCAGAATCAACTGAGCACTCTGGGGACCAGTATTGTCTCCTGGTTCCACTAAGTAATCGCCAATGTATGTGCCATCAGTGGTGGTGAAACCGACCGTTTGATCGGTTTGCTTGAAGATGTGAGCAAGTAATCGCGTGGTAGTGGTTTTGCCATTAGTACCTGTCACAGCCAGGATGGGAACCCTGCTTAGCTTTTCGGGGGGGAACAGCATATCCAGTACTGCTCCCGCCACATTGCGAGGAATGCCTCGGCTAGGGCTAACGTGCATCCGGAAGCCAGGAGCCGCGTTTACTTCTACAATCACACCATCCACTTCTCGTAAGGGGCGGCTAATATCTGGTGTGACAATATCAATTCCGGCAATATCCAAGCCGATAATCTTGGATACCCGTTGCGCCAGCCAGACGTTTTCGGGATGGATGTCATCGGTGCGATCCACAGCAACTCCGCCGGTACTCAAGTTGGCAGTTGCCCGCAGATAGCAGATTTCGCCATTGGGTAGCACCGTTTCCAGGGTGTACCCTTGTCTTTCCAACAGTTGGTAGCTGGTGCGATCTAATTCAATCCGCGTCAAAACGTTGTCGTGTCCCTCGCCACGATGCGGGTCTTGATTTGTAATATCAATCAGTTGCTCAATACTTGACTCGCCATCTCCTACCACATGGGCTGGCATCCGCTCGGCTACCGCTACCACTTTGCCATTTACCACTAGTACCCGATGGTCAAAACCTTGATAAAAGCGCTCAACAATCACTGAACGGGAAACAAGTTTGGCAGCATCATAAGCAGATTCTGCCTCATCCATGGTTCTGATATCAATAGTGATACCTCGACCATGATTGCCATCGAGGGGTTTAATGACAATGGGATAGCCGCCGACTCCCAGAATTGCTTCTTCCAACTCATTTAAAAAGTTGATGACTGTGCCTCGCGGAACTGGCACTCCAGCATCAGCGAGGATACGCTTGGTGCCTTCTTTGTCGCAAGCCAGTTCTACACCTAGAATGCCAGTGTGAGCGGTCATCGTTGCCTGTATCCGCTTCTGGTACACGCCGTAGCCCAGCTGAAGCAAAAAGCGAGTTCCGAGTATCATCCAGGGAATACCTTTGGCTTCAGCTTCTTTTACAATTGCTTCCGTACTCGGTCCTAGAGCAGCATCCCGGTAGAGGTCTTTCAGATCTCGCAGGTCTTGCTCTAACTCCTCTTGAGGGTAAGAACCGTTGTCAACAATACTCTGACATAGCCGTACTGCTGCCCGTGCCGCATAGCGACCGACTTGCTCATCTATGTACTCGAACACCACCTGATAAACTCCAGGTGTGGCAGTTTCGCGGGTACGCCCAAAGCCCACTGGCATCCCGGCTAATTCCTGGAGTTCCAATGCCACATGTTCAACAATATGCCCCAGCATGGTGCCTTCCCGCACCCTCATTAAGAATCCGCCACGATAGCCGGGGGAACAGAAATGCTCTTCTAGACTTGGCAGTGTCTTAATTAATCCCTCATAGAAGCCTGGGATTTGATGCGAGGGCTTCTCGACCAGCTCTTCTAAATCGAGCCGCATAATAATAAGTTTATGGTATCGAATGCTCCAATAGTTGGGGCCGCGTAGTGTCTGGATTTTGAGGATTCTCATGTCAATAGAGGATGGAGATTCGGGACCATTTTCCTAGTTTCCAGCTGGGGCTTACCAGTAAACTGTTTACCAAGAACATTTTTCAAGGGCAACTTTTCTCGTTGCACCTGTCATCTTAACCAATGGCAGAATTTAGTTAGCAATTAAATACCATGAGTCATGGATAACATAGCTAGCTAGAAGCTTGATGAACGGCAGCCAACACGGTTCGCTGGTGTAGGTGGTAGCGATCGCCGTAGCTCAGAATGTGAACCCGTAGGTTGTGGAGACTCAGGGGATCAACTGCTCCCACATTCGGCTGATTATTATGAGAAATTTCTCCTGGATCAACAATAGTGACCGTGCCTTTGCCCATAACTTGCAGCATACCATCTCCCTCTACCATGGCACAGGTATCTTCATCAATCCCAATACCTAGTCGATCTGGATGAGCAGCGATCGCACTGATTAAGCGCGCCATACGATTGCGGTTCATAAAGTGTTGATCTACAATAACTTCTGGTATAATGCCTAACCCGGTTGCCAGATCCACAAGCGCTCGATTGGGCGACTCGCCACTGCCACCACCGGCAATCATATGATGCCCCATCACCGCCGCCCCAGCACTGGTGCCTGCTAGAGTCAACTCACCCCGCTGCACCCGCATCCTGATAGTTTCCATCACAGGTGTGTCAGCCAATACAGCACAGAGTCGCAGTTGGTCGCCTCCCGTCAAGAACACTCCAGTACAAGCTTCTAAGCACGCTTGAATAGCGGGGTCCTCACATTGTTCCCGTTCTCGAATGTCTAATAAATCAACCTTCTTTGCACCCATTTCTTCAAAGATGGCAATATAACGACTGCCAATCATGGCTGGTTCACGGGAGGCAGAGGGAATAATAGCTATGTGAGCATCTGTGGACCTAGCACGACCAAAAAAAGAATGCAGGATCTCACGTCCATGAACTTTGTCTTCTGCACCACCAATCACCAAAACGGCAGTCTTAGTGGCTTGGGGTGTTCTTATTTCAAGCGATTGAGCTTCTAGTTGCTGCATAGTGTGTCTTTCTCTCTATAGCCATTTTCTTGGCTCTTCAGTACTTTCAAAGGTTTCATCCCCGTCTTGAGAGGTTCTGCTCGGAGGACACATCTCAGCCTATCCGCTACTAGAAAGCACGGGCAGGAACCAGTCTAATGAGCGAGTACCTAAGGCTTGCCCAATAATTGAGAAGTTTTTAAGCCTGAAGCGCGAGTGATTCGTAAGATGTCACAATATTTAAACATAATTTACACAATTAGCAGAACTTTTACCCCTAAATGAACCATGAAACTTCTTGTATTGTTGGAGACGAGTGGTTTCGGCTCCCTCTGCCATTAACTGAATTGCCCTCGAATCAAGTGTCAATTGAAAATTTCTTTAAGATTAGTCTTCTCAACTACTAACTACTGTGCGATTTGATATTGTTAGCCTATTTCCCGACTTTTTTACCTCTCCCTTGAGTTCAGGATTAATGGGTAAAGCCTTGGCAAAACAGATCGCCGAAGTGTATCTGGTCAATCCACGCGACTTCACCACCGATAAGCACCGCAAGGTTGATGATGAACCTTATGGTGGCGGTGTGGGAATGCTAATGAAACCAGAACCAATTTTTGCTGCTGTGGAGTCGCTGCCGGTTCTACCCCGCCGAGAAGTAATTTTGATGACGCCTCAAGGTCAAACGCTGAATCAATCCCTTTTAAGAGAATTGAGCATCGATTACGATCAACTGGTGATTATTTGTGGTCATTATGAAGGTGTAGATGAGCGGGTGCTGCATTTAGTGACTCGTGAGGTTTCACTAGGAGATTTTGTCCTCACCAGTGGAGAAATTCCGGCGCTAGCCTTGCTGAATGGAGTGCTACGGCTGCTACCGGGAACTGTAGGCAAAGCCGAGTCGCTGAAAGCAGAGAGTTTTGAGGCGGGGTTATTGGACTATCCTCAATACACCCGTCCAGCGGAATTTCGTGGGTGGAAGGTACCTGATCTATTGCTGTCGGGAAATCATCAGGAAATTGCTGACTGGCGCTACGAGCAACAGCTCCAGAAAACACGCGATCGCCGCCCTGATCTGCTAGAAGATTAATTTCTCGCTCAAACAGGCTGCTATCCGACGGGCGGCTCCTGGTTTTCCCATCCGCTGGATACCATTGTTGGCAATTTGTTGCAGTCGCTCAGGATCGCCTAATAAAGACTGCACCGCACCGGCGACTTGGAGCGGGTGATCTACCAAAATTAGAGAGGGACCCAGTAAACGACTTTGGGCTTCCGCAAAGATTGGCGTAAATTGAGGACCAATCCCTGGAAAGGTGATTACAGGTTTACCCAAACCGACAAACTGTTCTGTTGCCGTCCCAGCCATCGCGATCGCCATGTCCGCAAGCTGCAAGCAGTCTTGATAGGCATGTTGGCTGAGAATGAGGAGATCATTTTCTTTGGTAAATGTCAAGGCATCTGGATCAGAAATTGGTGAGGGGTGTTCCTGTTCTTTGAAACCAGCCTGTAAGAGAATTTGGCGTAAAGGTTCTAGGTTTAAACCGGGTGCGATCGCTCCCAAAAATAGTAGCGACGAGGGGAAAGTTTCGCTCAAAGCAGCCACCGCCACTAGAATTTGCTGCCAGTTGGCGTAAGCTTCCGGTGGTCTGGAACCGGGCAGGAGAGTAATAGTGACTGCTGGCAACGGGCTACGTCTACGTGTTTGTTCTCGCCTTTCTGCATCTATCTGGGGTAGTTTCACCGGGTTGAGCTGATCCATCATTGGGTTACCTAGATCAAAAGCTGGAATTGACCACTTTTGCAAAGTCTTTGTCGTCAACGAGTCTCTAGGAAAAACCGCTTTGCAACGTGGGTGACTCATCAGCCAACGTTCCCAAGGATGATAAACCGAACCCGACCATCCCTCCCAGCGTGAAAGTAGCGAGCGCTGTAGCAACTTTGCAGCTTCATTCCGCAGGTAGTATTCTGATTTTGCCGTGCCTACAAATGCATAATTGGCACCACTTAGCCAAGCAAACAACAGAGGTACAATATCCCCCACGGCTAGGATTGCCCCACCCTCCCCAAAATTTGCCTGGGGTGCCCAACTGCGTATTGCCCTGATCTGAGATAGGGTCAGTTGAAGTAAGCCACCCCGCAAATCTCGCACCAACTGCTGACCATCCATGTAAATAAAGCCACCAGAAGGCATATTTTGCACTGCGCTAATCAGAGGAATACCCAGCTCTTTGTAAGCTCGTCCTTCACCAACTAGAGGTAAAGCAGAGATATTGAACTGAGTTGGATGCGACTGCAGTAGTTCTTGCAAGATGCGGACGGCAATCATATCCTCCCCATGACCATTGCTAAGACAAAGTAACCGCAATCCAGGGTTTGATATTTGGGACTTGGTTGAGGTGGTCACAATTACTCAAAATCCTCGACAACACTATTTCACACTACCTCTCGCTTTTTAGAAAATAGCTTTATAGCGAGTAATCGATTGCGGAGGCGTAGTATCGTTAAGCCCTCCATGAGTAACATAGAGTCGATCGCCAACCGGTTGAGCTACTGGAGCAATCAGAGCTACAGGCAAAGAGTCAAGTTCTTGCCAGACGTTTTTAACAGGGTTGTATTTAGTAATTTGTTTCAGAGCCCTCCTTTTATTTACATTACTTCGCCCACCGACAATAAAAATCTCGCCGTCACGTACAAAGGTACCAGGCTCAAAGTGGGAGCGTTCAAAGGGCAGATTAGCAACCTGACTCCAGGTACTTGTTTGCGGGTCATACACGTCTACACGTTTCAAATCAACAGGCTTCCTGTCATGCCCGTGCTGCCCTCCAATAGCATAGATTTTGTCATTCACCACCGCTCCAGATAAATGTCCCCGCGCATCAGGAAGAGGAGTAGCGGAAGTCCAGGTAACCCCAGTGTCAACATTTAGGACCCAGTGAGCGCTAGAGTTTGTGTATCTGTCACTAAAACCGCCGAAGTAATGAGCGTTCCGACCATGCAGCACAAGAGCGCCACCGGCTCTAGCTTTAGGCAATGATGGACCTTGGCTCCAGGTATTTGCTGCAACATCAAACTTGTAGACATTTGCCGTAGCAGGTCCTGGATGGTTGCCCAGAAATCCTCCAGCTAGCCACACATATTTTCCATCAAAGACCGGGTTTAGATGGGTGACTGCTAGGGGAATGTCAGTTGCTTGAGCCCAAGTATTAGATTTGGGATCGTACACGTCAACGCGCGTTGTAGAGTTCAAGTTACTGTTGAAAAATCCGCTGAAAACGTAAATCTTTCCATTTACCAAAACAGAGGCTCCTTCAACTCTTTCAACTGGACAAGATGCAACCTCAGTCCAGGGAGTGCCTATGGCAAGAAGGGATACTGGAACTATAAGTAATCCGATCGCAAAAGCAAGAATAAATTTTTTAATCGAGAACAATCGAGTTAGTTGCCACCATAAACCTGATGCAAATACCATGCCAATATCAATCCTTGTTAAGAATTTTCAATTTGATCAGACTTTACGTCAGCTTGAACATACAATTAGATTACTGTGTAGTTGACAACCGAGGCTACAGGATTAGCTAGTGGCTGTTAATAGCACCGCGCACAAGAATCACGGTACTTTCACACCCTAGAGCGATCGCGGCGGGAATATTTCCTTTAATTGCTTGCTGGAGCAATCCTTCACGACTTGCTCCTAAGATAATGACATCAAAATGGTTGGATTTAACGAGATTAATCACACCCTCTGAGACGGAAGTGGCTTTGATTGGGGCGATGCTTACTATGCTGGATAAATGGCGGAGGCTTAACTCACGGCTCGCTTGCTCCAACACTGTTGTATCTGGCGGAGAGTCGGATGGCCCAAAAACCTGGCAAAGCTGAATTTCCGCAGCTTGCCCCAGCTTGACTAAACTTGGTAGAAGTTGAATGGCGGCGCGGGCATTAGGACCGCCTGCCATCGGTACCAGCCACCGATTGAAGGAGTGAGGAGTGAGTCCAAATTTCACCAGCACCACGCTACAGGAAGCCTGACGGATTAAAGTGTCTACAACATTGCCAAAAATCCGACCAGGTGTAATGGTGTTTCCTTTCCAGCCCATCAAGAGCAGGTCAATATGCCGTTCTTTAATCGTCTCTAGAATGGCCTGCCCTACGTCATGCGTAACCCGCACTTGCGTGTGAATGGGAAGAAGCGACTGGCGTCCCAACCTTTCAGCTTGACGTAATAGGCGACGGCTTTGAGCCGTATCCACGGTTGCCTCCCTTGGGGAAATGTGGCGTGGTACGAGAATCACTTGCAGGCACTCTAATTCGTAATGGCGTTCGCGAGCCATAGCAGCGGCCAACTCTAGCAGCGCTCCAGCTGTTTGGGGATTAGCCAGTGGCACTAGCAAACGCCCCCGCCCTACGCTCGGCGCTTGCGTTTGATAAACCACGTAAGAAGGCTCAGGTCGGGGTCCGATCTGACTTGTCTGACAATTTAGCTTGTCTGCTTCCGCTCGAATGATATCAGCACGGGTGATAATTCCAATCAGCTTCCGACCCTCGATCACTGGCAACCGACCGAGTTGATATCGGTCGAGCAAGTACAGAACATTGCCCAAGCTAGCGGTAGGATTAACAGTCACTGGTTGGGGCGTCATGATTTCGCTCAAGGGAGTATCTCCAGTGGGCTTGCGTACGCCCTTAGCATCTGCATAGCCGTCGCGCATCTTAGCCAGATCCGTTTGGGTGACAATGCCCACTAGCTTGCCGTTGTCTACTACCGGAAAGCCACGATGATGGGAGCGGGAAAACGCTTGCACCACTTCGTCCAGAGTCATCTGCACTCCGAGAGTTTCGACCCGTGGCTGCATCACGTCTCTTGCTGTCAATTCTGCCAATAGTTCCTTCGCGACAGTTTCTTTTTCTAGGTAAATGCCATTCAACTCCAAAATCCGGTTATAGAGAGATCCAGGAGCGACACCTTCACCAACCAGGTAAGCGGTGACAGAGCCAATCATCAACGGCAGCACTAGATTAAAGTCCGTAGTCATCTCAAAAACGATGACGATTGCTGTAATCGGCACCTTAGAAACCACGCTAAAAAATGCCCCCATTCCTGCCAAAGCATAAGTGGTGGGCGAGCCCAGTCCAAATATGCTATGTTCACCTACGCCCACGAGGTAGCCAAGCGTTGAGCCCAGGATGAGGCTGGGAGCAAATAACCCTCCAGGTGCTCCTGAGCCATAAGCGACCAAGGTCAAGAAAAACTGGGCTACAAAAGCGAACACTGCCAAGTACCAGCTGGCATCGCCGGTAAGCATGAACTCTCTCAAGCCAGTATTATCACGGAAATTAACAGGTAGCAGTGCCATGACAACACCAGATACGAACCCAGCTAATCCTACCCGTAAGGGCAAACTGAGGTGTAGCTGGCGGTAAAATACTAGGCTGGCAATAATTCCCCGGTTAAATAGTGAACCCAGCAACCCTGCCAGTACACCTAACAGCAGGAAAAAGGGCAGTTCGGCAAGTGAAAAACTGGTTTGAGAAGCGGTCAATTCTAAGTTGAGTTGCAGGCTGTGACCGCCCAGTAGCCGGGAGACAACTGCACCAATGAAGGAGGCAAGGATAGCAGTACCTAGCGTGAGTCCTGATAGATCTTGGAGTAGCTCTTCAACGACAAACAAAACACCTGTAATTGGTGCATTGAAAGCAGCCGCTAGTCCGGCACCAGCACCCGCTGCAATCATTTGACGCCGGTGGTCGGGGGAGGTGGGAACCCAGCGACTGAGTTGTGCTGCCAAGGCAGCTCCCACATGCACGGTTGGTCCTTGTCGCCCCAAAGTCAGCCCTGAACCCAGCGCGAGGATGGCAGTGAGTAACTTCACACTTGCCACGCGCCAAGAGAGTGTAGTTGGCACATTCGCCAGAGCGGCTTTGACTGCCGGAATGCCACTACCGGCTGCCTCTGGTGCCAACCGCTCAACCAGTAAGCCAGCCAGGAAGCCAAACGAGAGGCCGATTGTTGGTAGGACAATCCAAGCTGGGAAGAGGTGGGACGCATAGACTCGCCACGCCCCAAGCCATCCCGATCCAACTTTGAGCAAAACAGCAGATAGTGCCGCGACCAAGCCAATTAGACAGGCTTCAGCGAACGCTAAACGACGACGAGGCTGGAGCCATTGGCGACGCGAAGTTAGAGTAGATGAAATCGCCGCTCTGAACTGGGTAAGAGAGCGGTTGGGGATGGGCAGATGCCACATAGTTAAGTAGGGGGCATTCGATTAGCCTAGTTCCTTCCTGTAGTGGATAGTCCCTCCACAATCAGAGACGGAGTACAGCAAGATCCGTTCCAGTCAGCATCGCCACCTAGTGCAACCAACTGTTTAAGGGCTGTGTAAACGTTACCGGCAACCATCGTATCTTTCACTCGACCGACCACCTGTCCGTTCTGCACCCAGTAGCCCAAGTCAACATTGATGGAAAAGTCGCCAGAGATGCTGCCGCCTCCACCCAGCATCTGATCCACAATCAGTCCATCATCTAACCGTTGGATCAACTCCAGCAGTGATCCAGATCCAGGCTGAATCAACAAATTAAAAAGACCAGGCGTGGGATAGCTGCCCAGTCCGGGACGAAATCCATTGCCGGTGGTGCCGATACCCAGCTGGCGTCCGGTGGTGCGATCGCAATAGAAATGCTGTAAAATCCCGTCTTGAATAAAGACGAGCGACTGAGTGGGAGTGCCTTCATCATCAAAAGGGCAGCTGTACGGCCCTTCCTCTGGCTGCTGAGACAAAGTTAGGGCTGGGGAGATGACTAATTGACCGAGGCGATCAGCCCACGGAGAAGCCCTTTCTATCACCTGTTTAGCGTTCAGGGCAGACTGTATGGTGCCCCAAAGCATATCAGCAGCTTTAGAAGTAAACAAAATCGGTATGCGCCCAGAGGGAGAGGAAACATTTTCCTGCACCCAGCCAAGCCGCTGCAAAATCTGGTTGGCAAGTTTCTCTGGGTGAAGACTACCTCGCTGAGTCTGACCATCAGACACACTTAAAAAATCATCGCCTCGGACCCATTCTGCTGACAGATAACAGCCGAGTGTGGTGTCAGTGTAGTGGCAATCTAGACCGAGTGAGTTAACCAAGCGAGTGGTTTCAACATCACTATCCCACTCAGCGCTGATCACGACTTCTGGGTAAGCGTCTCGAATCAGAGCAATTACCTGTTTTCCCCAGTCCACAAGCTGTTCCACTGGTACAGCCTCCCCTAAGTCGGGATATTTTGGCTTTGAATCACTTCCTAGTTCAATTGGTTCTGGTTCGTTCAGGTGACTAAGTGCTAAAGCACTGTCTACCATTGTCTGAGGTTTCACCGGTCCATAAGCCACCGCCAAACCCGGACGCCCATCTCGCCATAGACGCAGCGCTGTCCCTTCGGATTGGGCGCTTTCCAGTTGCTTCAGTCGGTTTGCCTCAAAAAAAACTGGTCTAGACAGCGATCGCGACTGATACACTTCAGCCGCCTCTGCGCCAGATTTGGCGGCTAGCTCCAGCAGTTGTTCTGCTAGTGTTTCTTGTGGCAAATTTTCAGAACCCATGGCGCTTGCTGATGCTCTCTTCACCGCTCTCCATCAATTTACGGCAAATTGAGCTCTTGCAACAGCCAAAAACCTGCAAAAGATTCCACCTGTGGACTAGATTGGACGGCTATAAAATGCACTCCATTGGCTTTCTGCTTAGTGTCCTCAAATTCCTGAGCTTGTGCTTGGATTTTTGCATCTTTGAGGTTAGCTAGAATCCAACTCTCACTGGCACCTGTTTCCAAAAGCAATTTTGCCACTGGGCGATTGTCAAATTTAAGGAAGGCTAACTCCAACCCCGACATCCACCCAGCCAAGGGGACAGCTCTGGGTGAGTAAATGATTACACCTGGAATTTTTGTTTCAGACGTTACACCGCTCATCTGCAAAGGGAAAGCCTCACCAAAGCCAATATCCCACTCGTGCATTTCTTCAAATGCAGAGGCTTCCAGGGTAACAAATGTCCATTGCTGCCCTATCAGGGCATCTGGTAAGCGTTGGGGTGCTGGTGCTTCAAAGCGGACAGATGGATTTGTAACAGCTTGATAACCAGGCTCTTGAGGATATACCTGCTCCATCCGGTGTTGCAGCCACTGGTGGAGGGCAAGCGTGCGACGGCTAGGCTGTGCTGGGGTGCCCAAGTCCTGGCAGGCTTTAACGATCATGTTATTCATCTGGCGGCGGAAGAAGCGAATTTTGGTGGGAGCTTGGGGGGCTTTGGCAATTGCCTCCTCCAAGGCTGTCTGCAACCAAACAGAATTCACCTGCGTACTGGGACAAAATTTAGCATATCGAAACAGCAGATCAGGTTTTGTGCGAGTATCCATTGGACTCTCGCACACCAAGACTTCCCAAACTTTTTTCTGATTCTCATCCAAAATTGGACGGGAGTAGAAGTCTATCTCCCAAGTAGTACCCATATCACGTTGTTAAAATTTCGTTGTTTTCTTTACCTTAGGGCTTTTTAGGCACACCCGGCAATGCCCCTACGCACTCAGTCTGATTTTATCAATGATGCTAAGGCCTGATATCGCAATTATCGAGAGGAAAGCTCATGAGTCGCCCCCAAATCTTAAAACCTAATGAGGTATATACTTTCAGCAAGTATTTCGAGCTGATATTTGACCCAGAAGACATCCTGGCTGAACTAGGCTGCACCCTTAAGCGATCGCAGCTTGACTTGACCAAGCATCAAGGAGAACTAGACTACCTCGACTTAAAACATCGGCTTGAACGAAGCTTGACTTATGTTGACCTGACTAGCGAAGCCGCGAGGCGGGAAGTGCTGGTTGCACCAATTTTACTTGAACTATGCAACTACACCCAATCAAAGCTTAAAATTGAATACCCAATTGCGGTCAGTGACCAGCTCAAAGGAACCTTAGACTACTACATCCAATCAGAACGGGGATTTCTAGTTGTAGAGGCTAAAAATGCCGACCTTTCAAGGGGCTTTACACAACTGGCTGTTGAACTCATTGCTCTAGATCGCTGGACAACTTCTGATGCTTCTTTTGCTCCAATTCTGAATGGGGCTGTAACAACTGGGGATATTTGGAAGTTTGGTCAGTTCCACCGTACAGAAAAACATATCGTACAAGACATTAATCTGTATCGAGTTCCAGCCGACCTGGAAACTTTGTTGAGGATTTTAGTTAGTCTGTTGTGAGTGCCGTGATAGACCCATCCATAACACCCCCCATTATGTACGGGATGAAAACTGATGACTGCTACAACTAAAAAGCTGACCTTTGAAGAGTACCTGAGCTATGATGAGCAGACCGAGATAAACTATGAGTTCGTAGCTGGGGAATTAATTGCAATGCCGCCAGAGAGTCCGAAAAACTCCTTAATTTCCCTCTATTTACTCACGCAGTTTCTTAAATTTGTTCCACTAACTCAGATCCGTCATAAAGATACTGAAATTGTAGTGTCTGGCACTCAAGTTCAAACAAGGCTACCTGTCCTGATGATTCTCTCTAACGAGCTTGCAGGAGTTTTGCGAAGCGCGCAACGAGGAACCATTACTCTAGATATGCCCTCCCCACAACTTGTGGTAGAGGTTGTGTCCCCAGGCAAAGCAAATGAGGCTCGAGATTACCGTTACAAGCGTTCCGAGTATGGGGCACGTGGAATTTTCGAGTATTGGATAGTAGATCCGCTCAAAGCTCAGGTTACAGTATTGACGTTGGTTGAGGGATTCTATGAAGCTGCAGTGTTTAAGGGTTCTGATCGGATTCAATCTGAAACGCTTTCAGAGTTAATATTGACAGCGGAGCAAGCGTTGAAAGCAGGAGAATAAACTTATACGCCGCAAACAAGCGGATGTTAGTAATGGAAGGCGATCGCGACAGTGATCAAGAAGGTCATGGTTTTTCTGAGGCGCGTTTGACTTTTTGCTCCTCAAGTTTTGCCCAGAGAGCTTCTTAACCAGGTTTGCGTGGCATCACAGCAATTTGGGTAGAATGTTCGCGGTTGCGCTCTTCCCAATACTGGCGAATTTCTTCTCTTGTATGCAGAACTTCTTGATACTCAGCTTCTACCTGGGTGCGGTTCGCTTCCAAGTACGATAAGGCAGCTTTAATTTGTGTATCTGAAAGGTTAAACTTGTCGCGGATTAGTTTAGGTGGATACTGAGCTTTCAGAAAATCTATCACGTCGTAGAGAGTGATACGTGTACCTACAATTGTTAGTCCACGTTCTGTACGGATGATAGCTGATCGCCCATTTGATACTGGAACCATACCCATCACCTTTTAAAAGTTGACTCCATATTACCTAACATCTTGCACCTCACTTTCGACACTAAGGAGGCAGAGCCTCCAATCCTTTTTCCCAGGCTGAGCCTGGGAACGAGAATGATAAAAACCCGCTTGGAAGACTGACGGGAGTGGGTTCGAGCAGCTTCATGCTGGTCTACTTAACCTGTCCTCACCTTTTGCTTCCGGTTCTAGCTTTAGCTTTATCATAGGCTGGATCGTGTTCATCAAAGCTAAGCACCAAAACCCGGCGCGGCGCGGGTGATTCATAAATCCGATATACCAACCTGTAGGCAGTTCCGTCCCAGTCTATTTCTAAAGCCCTACAGCCTAATAGCTCACCAGTTAGAGCATGGTTTTGTATTCCTAAGCACGTAAGAGGAGCTATCGTAAATACAGACTCACAAATATCTTTAAAGTCTGCCTGTAAGTCTTGTGATAGAGTCGGTAAATCTTCAGTCCGCACTAAGTGATGTATCTGGACTTGGTATTTGGACTTTATACCCACGTTTAGACAGCCGCTCCAGGCCCGGTTTAATATCAATCTCTTGCTCTTCTTCTACTAGAGTTAGCCATTTAGTAGGGTGATCAATATCCGGCAAACGTTGCAAAGCCTTACCCTCAGCAGAATTAGGGCTTAAGTAAAGATCCTCGCCATCCACTTCATAAGGGATTCCTGTTTGAGTTTCAGCCATAACGTACTGTTATATCACTATAAGACCCTAGCTAGGGCTTTAGATTTATTCATTTTTACTCAGGCCGGACATTGATGTAAATACGCTGTTCACAGATTGGTTTATCTGTGGCAATATCAGTTCCCTGGATTCGTACTGAGTACATTTCAGAAATATCAAATTTTGGGCGATAAGTCAATTCGCGTTTGCCGTCATTTTTTGTTTTATCTTCTGGTGCGTTAAAAGGCTTTTCGTCTTTATCTACTAGAACTAAGTTTTTGATTTCTTGAGGATTATAAAGTATCTTTATTACACTCTCGTCACCTACAACAACTTCACCTTGTCTCACGTAAAAGATAAGCGACTCATGTGTAATTGCAGAGCAGCTCGGAATAGTAGCGGGAGATTGAGTTGGTATGCTCTGAAATGCAAAATACAAGATCGGAATCAACACAACTGCAGCCACGGAAATTCCAATTCTTGGGATCAGAATATCTACACTATCGATAAACCATTGCCAGGCATTTTTGACTGGGTTACCGTAGTTTAGTTGCTGCTCCCCTTCCTTATCTTTTATTACTAAACTTGACATTTCCCGCCAGACTTTTGCTTTTTTTAGTGTTTCCTTATCCTGAACTCCTGTCACGACAACCAGTGGAACAACTTGCTTATCATCTAATTTTATCTTGAGCAGGGGCTTCGGCAGGCAGTGGTTCTCTAGCTCTAGAGCGAGTTTTATTTTATTCTTTTCTGAGACCTGTTCTATTTGCTGCTTCTTCGAGGGTAGATGCTGATTTTTAGGTTCAACTTTCTCAGTTAAATTCGGAATATTTTTAAATGAAACCTCAAACCCTGTCTCTCCGCGTGAATCCACGGCACTATCTATGTTTTCTCCCAACTCATCTCGTAACGCACGGGCAGCGAGTGATCGCAAGGTATGTTCGTTTTTGAATATATGTTCGTTGTCTTTAGTGTCTTTAGTATCTATCCAGGCTACTGAGTTGCGTATCGTGCGCCCCCGATAATCTGTTCGCTGACTTGCTTTCAGACCAGTTACTAGCAATAGCAATTCCTTGCTATTCTGTGCCAGAACAACTGAAGGCGCTTCGCTCTCGATCAAGTCTCTGACTTGTTTGATCAGGTCAGGTTCTTCTACTATTTTTTGATTCTCGTCGAGCCAACAGTATCCGTGTTCCTGAGCAATCTCACAACTTTGAACGTAAATTTTCATTGCTAAATCCTATCCCACATTTAGCCACTTTTCCCCCTGAAGTACCGTAAACCCCCCAGTCAACTTGCATTCCTTAGCAGACTGACGAACCGCTTCTTTGAGGTAATTATCCCAACCCAACCAGCCACGGATAAGACTACACGGACTCCAGTTCCTATTCTCGATCTGGAGCTTCAACGCAAACCGTAAAAGGTATCGTAGTGGCTGTTCGCTATCTTGAGGGCTATATTCAGCACTGTGACTTAGCTCTATGGACGGATTCGGGGACGGCTGAGAATCAGTAACTGCACCTGACCATCAATACTAAAATCCCAAAAGCTTTAAATATAGCTAATGTGACTGCACTAACAGAAAAAATGGAATTAGTTTTTATCTAGATAGAAGACCCCCGTGTAAAAAGAACCTTACAGACGTCAAGCTCTTACAGAGTCAAGCTTTGCTTAGATTGGCAATACCGTATACCTTTTGACAGAAATGCTACCCTAATTGCCTAAACTATCATCTGATGCAATCTCGTTAATAGCTTTATAGCAAGTCCTATGAGTGACCCCAATAATTCGGCGACTCACAAAGCTGCCCCTACCAACGACATAGCTGAAGCGGAAGCCCCCAAAACCGAACAAGCCGCAGCAAAGGCAATGACAAAAGTCGCCGATGTCATGTCACCAGAAACAATGGTAGTAGACGAGCCACCGCCGACACCCGATTATCCACGCTATCGAGTCCGCCCTGGAGAACCAATTGTTTTAGCCGATCTTGATCCAAACGTTTCTGAACACTACAAAAAAAAGAAGCACGTTGAAGAGGAACTTGAGTATCAGCGCGATCGCCTGGGAAAATTACAAGAACGCCTGTATGCGGAAAACCAACGCAGCCTGCTGGTTGTGCTACAGGCGATGGATACTGGCGGAAAGGATGGCACAATCAAACATGTTTTTCAAGGCATAAACCCCCAGGGCTGTAAAGTTTGGTCATTTAAAAAGCCTAGCGATCGGGAAGCCAGTCAAGATTTTCTATGGCGTTACCACCAGCAGACACCGCCGCGCGGGATGATTACAATTTTCAACCGCTCACACTATGAAGATGTGCTAATCGTACGCGTGAAGCAACTGGTTCCAGAGAACGTTTGGAGAGAGCGCTACCACTTAATTAATGAGTTCGAGCAGATGCTCACCCTTAGTAACATCAAGGTAATCAAGTTTTTTCTTCATATTTCTAAAGACGAACAAAAACGGCGGTTGGAGAGCCGGCTGCAAGACCCAAATAAGCTCTGGAAGTTTTCTAGTAACGACTTGAAAGAGCGCCAATTTTGGGACGATTACCAGACGGCCTTTGAGGAAGCAATTAACAATTGCTCCACTGCCTACGCTCCGTGGTATGTCGTACCCGCAAATAACAAGTGGTATCGAAATCTGGTAATTGCCCGCACACTCGCAGATACCCTAGAGGCGATGAATCCGCAATACCCAAAGGCAGAGCAGGGATTAGAGAACATCACGATTCCAGATTAACTCCGGCACTAAGAGCGCCCCAACTTCCAGGAGCAGCTAGAAATCAAATTGGTAAATATATGAGCCACAATCGGCACTAACAAGTTGCCTGTGAAGAGGGCGCTATAACCTAACAATAGCCCCACAGCAGTTGCCCAAACTACATAAGGCCATTCTTTGGAACCGCTAAAATGCAAGATGCCAAAGCAAAGGCTCGACACGATGACGCCTGTAAGATTCAAGCCCAAGGCTGGCAGCATTACACCTCGAAATAACAGCTCTTCACTCAGCCCTGGCAGCAGTCCCACCCAAATTAGGTCTGGCCACAGCAAGGGCTTCAGTACCAGTTCTAGGTAGAAATCTGCACTGCGGCGGTAGGCAGCCCAAAGGCGGTAGACTAGGGAACTGGCAACTGTGATAGTTACCCCAAAGCCAAGTCCTAAGGGTAATGCCATTGCCGTCCAGCTCAAAGGCAACATGGAGATATTGCCAAATCTTAACCAAAGCTTGGCAATTAGTAACAATAAGACTGCGGTCACACCCATTGCTACAAGAATTTGAGTGCGTGTCAGGGTTTGAATTTTTGGATCTCGCTTGTGCTGTTCAGCCACGGGGAGTAGGAGGCATGGAGGTGTCTATTAATTATGTTCTGTGATAGATAGGCAATGCATAGATGAAACATTTGGGCTAAGGGCAGCTGGACTGATCCCTGTTTTGTGGGCGACCAACACGCCTAAAGCCTCTAAATATGAGTTTACTTGCATTGCTTTGATTCCCAGCGGTTCTGGAGGAACTTGCATTTGGGTCTGATTTTCTCGGACTGTGATAACCTGCACTCCCAAATGACTCAAACTCAAGAGAGCGCTACTACCGCAAGCAGTTGCTGGTACGACCACGGCATCAACTTGATTAGCCCAAATATCCCCCTCATGAGACGGAATTCGCGTTCCAACCACAAAATGGGGTGCGCGACTCAAACCGACGAGAACGCTAGGTAAGAAGGTATAGCCCAATTCCTCAGCAGCTGAACGGGGGGACAGATGGGGGTCAACAGGCAGCGGTAACAAAGCTGGAGAGTGGGCACAGGGGATTTGAAAAGTTCGTACCACCAGATGACTAATCACGGCCTCTGCACCCGCTACGGAATCGACTCCCTGCCCGTGGCGGTAGCTTTGCAGTGCCTCAGCATCAATATCTTCAGGAAAACGGGCGACGACTGCGATCGCTTCCGCCCCAGCCCTGTCAATCAATACCTCAGCTGCCCGTAACAAACTATCTGGATTGTCAATCGTACCCCAACTAGCTCCAGAACCAGATGTACGTAATTCTACTTCTAAAGGCGCATCAGTTACAACATAATCAGTCAGATTCAGCCCCAGTGTGGCTTTCGTTGCATCAGCAGCCTGGAGGTGTCGCAGCCGTAAGTCAGGTTCAATTCCCTGATCGATGATTAAACCCACCCGGTTTTGATGCACTGGCCGTAGCCCCCAGTTGCCACAAGCAAACTGATCGAGACCATAACCTTCAACATAGAAAGCATTGGGCAAAGGCCAATACAGCTGAGCACCATTGAGGACATTGGGGTGAGTGATTAGGCGGTCTGCGACCTGGGCGATCGCTCTTGCAACTGGCAATGCATCTCCGGCATAACCCCCAATCGCTGCTCCAACGCCAGTGGGTACAATTAAAATAACTGTGTAGGGACGCTGGTTCACTTTAGGGTAGCTGCTTCCAATTCCAGGGTAAGGACGGCCTCAACCGTGGCTTTCTGCCGTTTAACATCTATATTTGTAACTGCCCAGCGTAATGGTTGTCCCTGTTTTTGCAATTCTGCCTCAATCTTAGAATGCATAGCGGCAGGCGTTTCTTGAAGGTCAATTTCTGTAGTGATAAAGTGTGTCGTCATCCTTAATCGTTTCCACCCTACTTCTGGAACTGGCCAAACTGTAAATGGTACACCTCATCTTCCTTCTCTGTCTCAATTCTCAAATTTGAGCGCGGATAGGAGACACAAAGCAGAGCATACCCCTGTTTCTGGAGTTCTGGGCTAATTCCCATCCCCTCGCTTTGCTCCACAGTTCCTTCTAGAATCTGGGCGGCACACGTGGTACAAACACCGGCATTACAGGAACTTGGCATGTCTATTCCGGCGGCACACGCAGCTCGTAGGATAATTTTATCTTCTGGTACCTGGATTGTATAAGTGTCACCTTGGTGCTGGATTTCAACAGTGTAAGTCTGAGGCATATATAAAAGCTGTTTTTAAGCTCAACAGATTTGATGTTGTGTCAGGTGTTGTTAATTGCTAACAAACCATTGTATCTTGAGCGGTCTGCGTGAACGCATCCCGACCGGTGTTGCTCCCGCTTATTCCATAACTCCTGTAAGTGCTGCTACTCTTATGTACGCTTTCGTACAAACTCTTATTTCAGAGCTTTTGTGCGCCAGCGTACATAGCTAAAGGTACAATAATTTAGTAAGTAAACCGTCGTAAAGTTTATTTCTTAGAGAATACACCTTGTGACATTGGGATCAGGTTCGGAATTCCTTTCCTTGTGCCGTTAGTTGCCTTTTCTTCGCACGCGTAACTAAGGAGGCTCCTCATGTCCATGTCCAACGCTCCCCTGAAGTCAATAGAAAATCGGCTGCTTGCCGCGCTGCCGGTTGAGGAGTACCAACGCCTTATACCCCACATGGAAAGAGTCTCGCTCCCCTTCCAGAAAGTCCTCTGCGAACCAACCGAACCAATCAGACACGTCTATTTTCCTCATCAGGGAATAGTTTCTTTGGTCGCTACTATGTTAAACGGCTCAACGGTTGAAGTCGGTTTGGTAGGCAATGAGGGCATGGTGGGTATCCCTGTATTTTTGGGAGGCAACACCACGACCACCAGATCGTTTGTGCAGGTGGCAGGCAGTGGCACAAGGATGGAATCTCTTCGGCTATTAGCCGAGTTCAACCGAGGAGGGGCACTGCAAAAACTACTGTTGCGCTACATGCAAGCGCTGCACACTCAAGTTTCCCAAACGGCTGCCTGCAATCGCATACATCCAGTGGAGGCGCGACTCGCCCGCTGGCTGCTAATGGTTTCTGATCGGATGGAGTCAGACCAGTTTGAGCTGACTCAGGAATTTATCGCCCAGATGTTGGGTACACGCCGCGCTGGTGTCACGGTGGCTGCTGGCACCCTGCAACAAGCTGGAATGCTCCGCTACAGCCGTGGCAGAATTACCATTCTGAATCGAGAGGCAATGGAGGCGACTGCCTGCGAGTGCTATAGAACGACTAAAGACGAGGAAGCTCGGTTGCTAAGCACCACGCGGTGAAATATCCTTTTGAGTTCTGTTTGAGTTGGCTTTTATGTGCGGAAGCGGACCGACGGCGATGGTGTGAGTGTTTATTCTAATAAAAGATAACGTTACGCTTCTTATTCTCCCACCATCGTAGTACCTAGTTAGGGAGTTGTTTTTATCTGTTCTTTGCACGCTTAAATCAGGGAGTTGCCAGCCGGGGTTGAGGACAATCAGAGGTGTAAAATGAATAATTTAACAAGCATGCCTTTTAAAAATATTGATGATACTAATCAAGAAAAACTGAAAGAACTTTGGGGTGATAGTTTGAAAAAACTTACTCCCAAGCAGAGACATTTAGTAGTTGAAATTCTCAGTTGTCTAAACAGGACTAGCTCAAACGCCTAGCCAAGCGGTTACGGATGCAAGCTAACAAATGTTAAAAACTTTTAGGCTGATTTTCTGATATTTAGTCGTGAGTTTCGCTATTATCGAACCAAATTGGTATGACTTGGTTTAGTGATAATGCAAATGAACTCAACATACGACTTTCATCACTTTCAAGGGAATTCTTTTTCTGATCTGTTTGCTCAAGACATCACAGATGCACGTTATGCATTCATCCTGAATTATCCT
>QQTW01000193.1_pt1 | contig 35907 bp, 37 predicted proteins | sample 1904831 | NCBI WGS metagenome assembly QQTW01 (sample SAMN09435610, study PRJNA476489) | Subsurface metagenome, whole genome shotgun sequencing project.
TCAACCCCAGCGCCAATCAGAAAGTCATATGCGGCAGGTGCCAACAACTCAGTTCTCGTTGCCGCCGCAGCTGAGGAGCAGATCTGGCACCAACGACTTGCCCCATATGCTTAATCTCTCATGAGAAGCAACAGCTTTGCCCGTGGGAGCAAGGAAAGAATAGGTCATCAGACGACTGATTTCAAACTCTCCTAGAGTAAGTTATCATCCTGGACTTCGGACATTCCTGTCAAAGATCATTCGAGACATGCTAACAAGTTTGTTAGACTCCTCATTTTCTCACTGCTTTGGCCGCCTGGAATGATGACAAACTCATCACCTGCAGAGCGTGCAGCATCCGAGCAGCCATCTCACCATCCTCGCGCGCTTCTCACGGATCCACGAGGGCCTTACATCGTCAGGGCAAGATGGATAGTCATCTCTAGACTTGGTTACACTCCTTTATACGTCAATGTAGATCGTTCTCATAAAATATTCCCTTTCATGAGACACAACGTGAACCGACCTTGTAGTTGCCGAGCCCGTGCGTCATTATGCATCGCGAAGACCAGACTCTAGCTTTGAACCCCAAGCTCTGGCGTGCCCCTCCCCTCGCAACCGCATCGCCAACCACCGCCCTCGCCAACCACCAAACACATGCTCATCCCACGCGCCGTGCACAACGCCGGCGGTGCCACCTGAACATCCAAACACACCAAAAATGCCACTCCCACTAGCATTCATGCTGCTCAGCATCCTGCTCGTCAAAAGCGCCTCTCTGTGCTGCTTGGCGGTGTACATCGGCGCCGACTGAGACCAGCAGGCCGGGGGCAGGAAACCCGAAGACGAGCGTGCTCTCCCTGGCGGAGGCAGGTATGGAGGGTTGAGACTGCCATGGTCCTGCCTCAGGACCTCGCCAGCTGCAGCCAGCGGGCGCGGATTGAGACACGACTCCCCTGTCTGAGGGATGGGTAGCGATTGCATGCGCGCGGCGTTCTCGATCACTCCGCCCTTGTTTGCTCGGGCATCGAAGAAGAGAGTCGGAATACAATGCGCATCTCGCAGGCTTGAGTTCATCGTCACGATGTCCACCGGAGGCACGCTCGGTGCCGCCCGGTGCAGCCGAAGAACGAGCGGAATCGAGGCCAGCTGTATCAGCCACTCATGATAGCAAGGCTTTGAAGAGAAGTTGGCGAGGAGACCGCTTTCGGGCAAGGTGTTTTAAGCATCGGGTATCGAGGAAGCAACGTGCCATGGAACTCGGAATTGTTGTAACAAGCTATCACGGCCATTCGTACGATGATCAAGTAGCATATTGATACAAAGGATTAAATTTTGTTATAAATCTGAATCAAGCAGGCTTTTCGTCTACTCTACACGGGTATGACTTGATGTACAAAGATGGCTGTGAAGCGATTCTCTTTCTTGAAACTATACAGAAACCCAAAAAGTGAAACATACGCTCGAATGCATTGCGAAAGTGGCCATTCAGATGACTCTCCGCTCTCTCAAATAGCTATACCAATGAGTTGCATACTCCAAAGGCCCTCAGCGCCTGCACCGGGTGATGGCAGGCGCTTGAGAGCCTTGGTTTCCCGCAGCTGACATCGTACCTCGCAAAACCGCTCCTTGAGGGATGGTGAATAACCTGACAATTTCCCGGTTGGGAGCGGTTGTGACGGACCGCTCCAGAATAGTGAGATCGTGTAAGCGACAGAAAGTGCTTTTCGATGGACAGAACCACCAGAACGAGTTTTCGCAACAATGCGAATCAGCTCTCGCACAATTGCACAGACACGAGAACTGCGAGAGATTTGACGAGCGGAATAACTCGTCAGTACGAGGAAGTGAGCGTTATGGCCCAGGGTGACTTTGATGCCCGCCGGCGCATATTCCGACGGGGTTAGGACTGTAGAGATGCTGTGCTTCGCTATCTGAGGTTTTGCTGAAAGACGCGCGAGTGTGAATCCCAGGAATGTCCCTTGGCATGATTTACACAGCGCATGATAGAATCCTATTATGAAGATTAGTCAGAATGTTCCAGAAGATGCAACTCTTTGATCAAGCTTACCGAGAAGAATAACGAGAAACCGAAGAAACTTTTGGTCTGTCCATAATCGATCTGGTGGAGGATGCTGCATCGAGCGCTTTTTCCAAGCGCGCCCTTGACATCTAGGCTTTGGACATTGCACGGTAGACGGCGAACGAATCAATTCAAGTGACAAAATTAAGCAAGTCTCAAAACTATTCACGTGTACGCAACACGATGCAGCGGATAATGCCGCGTAGATCTGCTAAGCAATCATGATCTAATGAAGCTGCAGTGATTGCAATCAAACCCCGACCTCAGTGTGCGGTGCTGTTCGCGGTGCTTGGGAACTTTGGCCTGAGACTCAAAAGTTCTTCTGTATGATTCTCGTCCAAAGGCTCAAGCTTGGCTGTGTGCAGGCATGTTGTACATCACATGGCGATGCTCGATACTTCCGCGGTGCATCATGGGAAGATTCTCATTCTGCTGCGGTGGAGTCGGCATGTATCCCTCGTACTTTGGAACGACACCGTAGGGGCCCATCGGGTGAATGACGCCGTGCGGTGCTTGAACCGTGGTGTTAAGATGACTGGGCTGATACTCCGGAGCGCTCTGCTGTGGAGCAGCGTTACCATAGGGTAATGTTTGGCCTTCGGTAGCGTACTGAAGCGGATTGCCGCTGGTGTCGACCCAGTAGGTCAGATGTGCGGGGGCGGTTGTGTGGGCGGTGTGGAGGGAGGAATTTGGAAGTTGCGCGGGTTGGGGAGGCGCATGGTGAGGGCTCCAGGGGATGCTGTTGCTTCGCGGTCCATGTACAGGCGAAGTCGGCGCGGAGTTATATCCCTCTGGCTGGGGCTGCTGCTGTGATTGTTGCGGCGGGGGTGGCGGTAGCGGCGGCAGTGGCTGATGATGTTGTTGCTGCTGCTGCTGGGGCGGCGGCGGTTGTGGCTGCTGCAATTGTTGCTGCGAGAGTGATTGTCGTTGAGGAAGTTGGTGCTGTCGAGTTGGTTGCGGTTGTGGTTGCTGCTGTTGCTGTTGCTGCTGATGGTGTTGCTGATGTTGCTGCTGCTGCGAGTTGTGCTGATGCTGCTGCTGTTGTTGTTGTTGTTGCTGCTGCTGCTGGTGGAGAATTTGCTGCTGCCATGGATCCGTTGGAGGCATAGAGTGAAGAGGCGAGGCCAATGGCACGCTTGCGGCAGTTGAGGTTGACCCCGTTCGCGGATGACTTGATAGGGGCATTCCGTTTTCGACTGGTAGCGTATGCAGAGGCTCCGCTATTGGCGGTGTTGCGGATTGAAGAACACCTGCATCTGTGCTCACGCCTGCGAAATGTCAGTAATCTACGACAAACAACCGGTATGCACAGATCAATCGAAGCCGATGGTCATTCAGCAGATCTGGTAACCTTGCCGAGACAGAGAGGAAGGGACATGACGCAGGATGTAAACTTACTAGCAGCGTCACCGTTACCTCTGCTACCGAACCCGCCAACCGCATGTTCAAGACGTGCATGTTCGAGACGGTTTCGCAGCAAAGCGTTCTCCCGCTCCAGGTCCTTGTTACGCTCGATGGCAGCCAAGAGCTCTTCATGGCTGTCACGGGGGGCGGTCAGCTCGGCTATACGCCGCTCCAGCTGCTCGATGCGATCCTTCGTTCGCTGCCTGATAGCCCGTTGAGCTTCGCGATCGTTGGCCCGCTTGCGCTCGAGCTGGGCGGCAGTCAGGGTGGTGACGCTGCGGGTGCCAGCGCGAGAGGGCCGGCGCTTTGCCATGGGTGACGGCGAGGGTGTCCCCCTGATCGTTGTTTCCAGCCGGGGAGAGTAGTCATCTGAAGAGCGCATCTTGCTCGCAGTCGCTGCGTATGCGGACGGATCTTGATAATGATCCATCGCGAGCTGACCCCAGTACTGAGCAAACGCGGATTCTTGCGGTGGGAGTATTAGAGTCATGGGAACATCCGCCCGGCGCGACTTAGTCCCATGTGATGGACTGGGATTTATCCGGAGCTTCTTGTCAGAAGAAATATGAGAAATGGCAAACGTCAATCACGATGGACTTTGTAATGGTAAGCGATGTGAGGCGAAGATATAAACCAGGATGAAATTCCCCCGACCAGATGCTAGCTAGAGATAAATAGATGAAACGGATCTGACGTTGTGGAAGAGGCAGGAACTACTTCGACCAGTGACGACTTATTAAAAGGACTATGCTTCTGAGCAAGGAACGAAGAAGGAAAGAAAACACCTGATGCACGGGGCGAGCGAGTGGAAAAATAGGGTCGACCACGCGGGGCTGATTGGCATCTTTGAGCTAAGGATGGATAGCTCTTCACTGATGGCGTCGAAGCGCATAGCCGGCCGCTTGGCTCCGCAGAGCTTTGGCTTTGGCTTCTTCCAATGCTTCCAGCGAGGCTTCGATACCTGAGCCGGGGCCCGGTGGGTTGCGTGTGTGCCATGTGTGGTGGTAGTGTCGGTGTGCGTGAGCGTGAGCGTGTGTCTGTGCCTGTATGTACAAGTACAGTACAGCGTGTGCTTTAGAAAAGAAATAGGCGGCGGGTATACACGTGCTGCCCCTGCAGGAGCGTGTCTGTGATGCCAATCTCTATCGGCGCCCGGCTGTCCTGCGGGGGACTGCCCTCCTACCACGGTGTAGTGTGTGCTAGCAGGAAGATGTACGTCGGTACTTTCAACGCACAAGGCCTCTCGGGGTCGGTTTCAGAAAGACGCAAGGTACGGCTACTGCTGCACCAGTCCGTGCATACCGATCGTGGCCGCCCCCCTCATCTCCAGCCCATCATCATACAAGACGACCTGTGGGATTGAGACGGGCCGAAACAGGTTTCTGGAGGGAGCCACGACCGCCGCGAAGCTGAAGCCAAGTCATCGATGTCCAGCATTCAATGATGACGGTACCGGTTCCGACGGCGACGGCGACCGTTCAGGTGCTGCTAACGTCGACGCCAGGGCTCACTGCAAGTACGCCTTCTTCGACGGCGGTGGCCCGCTGATCGTGACGATAGAGACAGGATGGCGCCGGTGCTTACAGGATGGTGACGATCCGTTGTTGTTGACGATGATGGAAGAAAGACCGATGGTCCGACAGGGATATGAGCATCTGTCAAACCGTTCCAACAGCCCCGGCCACGAGTGGTTCTTGCTGCGATGCTCCGTACTTTTGGAACCGGTCCCTTGGGCCTGCCTCCTGCTGTACGGAGCAACGTCGGCGGGGTAGAGAGTCTTGGAAGAAAGAAGGAGCATTGTGTGGAGAACGTGCTTACCGTACCCCTCACGAGCGCTGGCGCAGGGGGCCGACAACGACCAACCGCCATCACCGTGTACAGTAATGCGTACTGCGTACGGAAGGGCAATATCCCGACGTCGGTTTCTGCCGTTGGCTCATTTTAAAGACCTTGGTAAAAGCATCCTTGGAATCTGGGAAGCCCAAATTGGTGCGCCACGCTCGTTTCCATCGAGCACGCGGGCCTTGGAATTCATTGATTTTGTACGTGGCTGACGGACACTGATTGCCCTGCGAACTATATTTTAGCGACTGCCTTTACGGAGCATGCTCCATGGACGTAATCGAAATTGCTCGCTTTCTCGCTTTCTCGAACGTCCAGCTATCATGCGATTTGCGCAGGATTGGGTAGGACCTATCGGACCGAAGGCCTCAGAAGCGGTCACGATGCCCGTCTGCTGTTGGCTGCAACGACGTGCCCGCATATGCAGTCGCGACCCCAACCGGATGTACGGTGAAGATTCATCTGCAGGGCTGACCCTATGTAAGAAGTCGACATGCTGCGAGAGATCCTATTTGCGCATGTAGCGGACGCCGACAGGCTGCCTCGTGGGTCGACACGCGCTAAGACACAATGGAGACATCCATGATGAGGCGTGAGGATCGATAAGTGATGGTCGAGGAGAGGCCGCAAGATCGTGAGCTCCCTGTTGGAAGGCCAAGACACGGCCCAGGTCTGTTCTTCTAAGGCGATCGGAGGGGCTGTCTCTTGGAAGGGCTTTGAGGCGTTTCCCGGGGGCCTTCGGCTCGTTAGCGAGTCGCTCCCTCGCCCACATGGCGGGAAGCAGGGGCAGGGTCCAAGTTTTCCACGTGGTGACCCCCGCATGTGTCTGTCTCGCTCGACGTTAGAGTTCCCCTTGCGTGTTTCCCTACCCCAATCAAGCCAAGACAGTGCGTTCTTCTTCATGATTGTACGCAAGCCCGGCTGAGTGGGCTTGAGCGGAGGCCTAGGTATTGCCGCTTACAACTTCCCGATTTCTCTCTAGAACAAATTAGCAGCAACCGGACCAGCTCTGGAAGAGCAGAAAAGTCGGGAAGTGCGGATTGAGACAAGGTTCTTCTCCGTGGCACTGTCGAATGTTCCACGGAGCGTCTTCTTCTCCACTCAGGCCCTTGACTCGAGGCTGGCTGAACTCCTCAATTCCCCACAATCTGGCGTAATAGGCGACGGGGCTTGAGGATTGCTATCGACAGGCCGGGAGCATGTTCTCCGAACGGTACTGCACCGTATCACAGTGCTGTAGGATGATGTCGAACACGCGAGCTAAAGAGGACTTGAATTTTGTGTGGCGTAGATACCGCGAAAGCTTGAATATCAGCCCATCCAAACGCTATTCGTTATTTCGGTTGCGCTTCCTATCCTGTTCTTGTCCTTACATCATCTGTTAACCAATTCGATCGAATGACTTACCGCCCGAACCGCACGTCTGGTACCCCATCCACATCCATTCTGTGATGAACGATCCTGGCGCTAAACAATCTTTCCTCAAACGAACAATGCTCAAACGCTTGCTTGGCAGCTATAAGCGTCCAGTCCAAATCCTGCGAGAACCCACAAGAACAAGGATGGCGCTGAGTCTCGTGGTGAATCTTTACAATATGCTCCTTGCTAATAGGATGACAGCGCTGGCGTTCAATTGCTTACCAAAGGATGTCTGGGCACGTATGAATCTGTTTCATGCCGAGCTCCATGGTATGCTGTATGCTGTCGTAACCAGGTAACCTAGTCCCGGGTGCTCCGTGTTGCAAGCATCTACGGAAAGCGCACATGCCTCTGCTCATCTCGCAGAACCTCCCAGAAGCATTCGCTCTGTGTTCGCTGCAGGATTCATGCGTCTTTCCAAATCGATCGCTGCAGGGCGAACAAGGCGCCGGCAAGTGTTAGCTCCATGGCTTAATTCCTTTTGCCGTCAGATAAGACATTTGTAGCTCGTTGGTCTCCCACTCTCCGTACGCCTGCGTGTAAGTACTAGCCTTGAAGGTACCCAGCGGTTTCTCTCCAACGATAAGCACGCATTGACGATGATGCTGGCTGGGATGCCCCTTCTCTCCGTGGAGGTGTGAGAGAAAAGGGGTTGCTTCTTCCACGATTTCGGTTGTTGCCACGAGGTGGACCCGTCACATGTGCTTTTTGCGACGGCCCATCCGTATGCCGTACCTGACAATCACTTCTCCTTGAAGACCGAGATGACTGTGCGCTGATGAGGTGGCGCAACGCTTGTTCATTCGGAGCTACCGCCATGTTGGATTCGTTCATAGTTCGAGTCCACCTTGCATTCATTGCAATTGTATGTTCATGACCACTTTCAAGTAAGGGTTCAGTGTTCACACCCTCGATGTTGGATTTCATACCTCCAAGCGAACTGCATCGCTTTCACCAACCAGGATAATGATGGGCGCATCGTCGTCTAATGGAATAAGTAGAGCGTAGCAATATAAATGTCGAAAGCATTACTTTACAGGTTGAAACCCTCCGTCACTGTGATTAGCAAAGGCAAGACGATTTTCAATAATTTTTAATGCAGATACTCGCACAGTATAGAATGTGAGTCATGAGAGCTCAATATGAAAGTGACTGAGAAATTGATCATGTTTTCAGGCGCAAGCTGAACACTCACGAAAGGCTATTTCTCGCCTCACTCTTCTCATGAAGATGAGATGTTACCTCTAAAGTGTCAGCCGGACGAGCAATGGGGGAAAGATATTCTGTCAATCTAACACTTATCCTTGGCCGTGATAGCCTTGAAGGCAAAAAGATGTAGGAGAAAAATGTCACCAGAAACCATGCGCAACGAAAGCACAAAGATATTTGAGGTAACAGTGGAACGGCGCCCCCATCAATTCGATGTCTTAACCAGAATTGATTGATGGGAGTTTCGAGCTTCTGATTGTAGCGTTTGGCAAGAGGCTCGCAAGGCCATCCGAACGGACCAAGCCGGCAGCAATTCTGATGAGCTTGTGTGTCTCGGTGAAGCTGAAGCGTTTTTTTGCTCATGCCCTGCAGCTTAGGCTTACCGAGTGGGGGATGCGTCAATCTGAAGATATTGAGGTCGCATTGGAATTTGCCTGAGGAAGCAGCAACGAAATTTAGTTGTGAGAAGAGGGGGCTTATTGAACGTCGCATTTAGGACAGTACTCAGCAAGATGGACGAAAGTACCATAAACCCAAAGATACCGGTGTTCAACCTACGAAATCTGCTCTGTACGTTACGTATGACACTATCGTCGAACAGTTCATCTTGAACTGCCAATATCGAAAAGTAATGCCAGGAAGCAGTTAAATTTTCGACGGGGCAATCCGCTGCATAGCACCGGGCAAGAGATGCTTGACTCAGGATTTCGAATGGACAGGAAAGCTAAGGGCAAATTGAGAGATCGGAAGCGACATCGAACAGGAAATGGAAATAGGTCGGATCATGACCCTCTGGAAAAGAATAGCCAATCAGCGTCCATGGAATATGTCAAGGATAGGGTCCTTAATAGAGCTTACAAATTACCAGTTGTGAGTGTAAGCTTGATATTTTCGAGATCCGTACAGTAACCACGGACGAGGAATCGTGGAATTGGCGAACTTTAAAAGTCGAAAGTCTAACTTATTTATCGCCTAAAGTTTAGCAAATTCCCAAATATCGGGTTCAAATATGCCACACACTTTCAAACCAGCATGTAGAAGCATAGATGTGATTGGCTTTATGGAAAAAGTAGTGATGCCTGCATGTGAAGTAGGATATCTTAAGGTTTTATAGATTATTGCCTCATCTTCACGTCAGATAAGTACACCACTTCATGTTCTCCGGTATCTGCTCTCAGTACGCCATGCGTTTCTTGGCCTCCACAGAAAACCCTTGATAGTCTAAATCTGTCTACCTTCCACAACCTGCGTATACGAGCGATTTAAATCTTCACCAATGAATCGTGAAGTGTTGTTGCGCGGTTCATGCGCCTGCGGGAGAAACAGATACGTCGTCGAGATCCCAAGAGCTTCCAGTCAGACTGCGGAGATTATAATTGACAACAGTACATTAAGTCGTCAGTACTCCCCTGGAGTTTCAGATCGTTCAATTTCATGGATTGGTTTATCTACAGTCGTGAAATCGTCAAGGCCCCACCTTCGCCTGTACTGCCACCGCTGACATCACCTACTTCCAACAGGATGGCATCTTGCCTCGCCCTTCGCTGCATGGCTTCGAGTGCCTCTTGAGTGGTATCATAGCACGACCTACGCCCTCCATCCTGATGAAACACATCGATCCATCCGACGGACATTTACATCGCCTTTTACACCCGCAACCCGCCGCCAGTTCTGCGGATACTGCGGGACCCCGCTCTCTGCATGGCATGAGCAGACGCGAGAAGATGCCAACTTCGTCTCCGTGACGCTTGGCTCGCTGGTCGACGAAGACTTGGGCTTGCTGGAGGAGCTTGGGCTGATGACTGAGCCCTCCTCAGACGAAGAGACCGCGAAGAATGTAGAGTCACAACCGCAGCGACAGGTGGCTCAGCAACGACCCCGAGATCAAGTCATGAACAGAGGCGCGCCGTGGTTCGAGGAGTTGGTTCGGGATACTCGCCTGGGCCGTATGAGACACAGAAAAGGGGGGCAGACCTCGAGAGACGGGACGGTGCGGATCGAGTGGGAGGTCATGGAGTGGAACGGCGGCGACGAAGGTTCTGCTGGAGAGACCACGTCCGGCAAGAGGAAGCTCGAGGACGATACTGGGACTGCCGGATCCAGTGACATGAGCATGAGGAATTCCTGATCATCTATAAGGCAATGTACTGGCACTACAAAGGGGATTATTTGACCTTCCAGATAGTCTTCTTTCGTCTTCTTTCGTCTTCTGCGAATTCTTTGTACTAAAAGGCCTGTCTCTTCCTATTTTGAGTTCAGAGGTGTCTCAACGTTTCAGAAAGAGGAGCGGAACAAAAGGGCAATTACGACAACTGTCTGCTCAGGAGCAAAATGATCAAATGTTTGCGAGGTGTCTTCTGTTCTGCCCGGGTGTGCAAAAGTCGCATTTGCAGTCTCGTAGACATACAAATAGCTGTTTGACGATTACATTGAAAGCTGAGGGGTACTCAGCGTCTTGATATGGAACCGATCCAATATCTCAGTGAAGTGCGCTGATTACTCCGAAGTCCAACATTCTAGCTCTTTCGTACCTATTTATGATCCTCGTTGGGTGGTTTTCAATAACGTAAGCGCCGCGTGTACATCTAGAGTGCGAAAGGGTCCAAGAAGGTGCTTCGTATAGGACCAACAAGTTGGGGCAGATTGTCTTACCGTGACAGATCCCGCTGCATTCCGGGGTAGCGAGTCAACAGCTAGACGTGATGTTTCAACGTGGGACTTACCTTGTTCTTGATCATCCAATGAGTTTCTTTTGATGATTCGTAGTCGCCTTTCGTCTTTTCACTCCTGGTTGGTGGAAAAGATATCTCCTTCCCGCTCACTCGAAGACTCATCTTCCTTCTGCAAGAGGTTCCTCTCCAGACTGCATCCCAGAACTCTTCGCTTTCCCTTCAGAGTCTTCAAGCCATCATCTCTCCTGTCAAAATAAAGTGCCCACTGTCCCTTGCCCTCTTCAACCGCTACAAATCCTTCCCAGCCCTCGAACGTCAAGCCCACTTCGTCTTGGGTCCAGTCCCAGGGGCCAACGTGGTGCTCGCGAGAGTGAGAACGCGTGCCGTACTTGAGCTCGAGCGTATCCTTATCGACGTATATCCAGTTCAGCAGTGGCGGATCCCTCGATACCGTGCTCACAAGACCTCGAGTAGACGCCCGGTCCTCTTCGGGATATCGTAAAAAGTATCCAGTGAAAAGATGGCCACCGGAAACACCGCTCTCGCTTGAAGGAACCTGACCCGTGCTGGAGTTCTTTGATGCAAGATACAGCTATCACAATTGAGAGTCAGAGCCGAGACAGAACATTTTCTCTTCATGATTGACGCTTGATGCGGGACCGCACTTTGTTGTTCCGGAGCACTACCGTGGTCCCATCCACCTGGTCGCGCTTGCTGGACTTGGAGGAGCAGAAGACGTCGATGTGGAACTTGGCCAAACGGGCCTGGTCGGCGGCATCTTTGTTCTTTCTTCGGTGCTCGCGTACACCTTCCGAGACCCCGATTGCAGTGGGTATGGCAGCTACGGTGAGAAGAGGTAAAATCATATCTGTCGATGTCAGGATGTGCAGGAATTGCGCGCGTGCATGTGGTGATGGTAAAGAGTGCTACTACGGAGTATTGAAGCCCGCGTTCGTTATCGATAACGCACGTCATCCCGTGGGTCTGTTGCACGGCCTTCCCGAGGTTTGTCCGCGGTCGGCTCAAGAGCGGGGGAACAAACTTTCTCCTTCACTGGGAACTTTTTATATCGGGCTTCTCTTCGTCGCTGACTTCTTTTCTCTTCAGCGTCGTCCTCACCAACGCCGCGTTTCTTTGCTCACAAACAGGCTCTGAGTGGCGACACTCAGCATGTCTTCAACTTGCAAATGAGAAATTCGGAGTACTCTCCAACCATTGCCATCTCTCTACCATCACGGTTCTGAGCTCTGGCTGCTGCCCGCGAGGGCCTGGCGTGACTCACGCCTGCAACTGGCATCAGAAACTCAGGCTCGTGCCGGCACACCACTTCACCTCCGGGCGGGGTGGCCGTGTCGTGTTCGACGCCTATGGGAGCCGTTGCGGAGATTGTGTGCGTGGTTCCTGCGGGATATGCGTGACACTTTAGTGCAATACGCGGCGCGTTCACCTGTCCTTCCATTGCTCGGCCTTGTGCTGAGCAGGATGGGCAGGGGGTGCAATTCGATTCCGGTTACTCTGGTGAGGACGGCGCCACACTTTGCTCTTTTTTGTAAGTGATTCATCCTACAGCGTTCGAAGGTCGAGGGTACTGCTAATTTATCTGTGTGCTCCGTTGCGAGGTCATTGTCAACCGCGGTCAGAACCTAAGTGAATCCTCGAGCAGGTCGTGATGGGCGGCTCTCAATCAACTTTTCAAGGAGCTTAAGTTCCCGCAATCACTGTGTATTGGTCGTTGAACTTGACTTGATATCTGCGCAACTATCCACACGATCTTTTGCTCCATCAGTTATCCGCTGTATTTCCATTCACGCCATCTAATGTGTACATTACTTCCGTTCTCATCGTGAGCTTGATACCTTGCAATACCTCGTCACCCGAGTGCGTCAAGTCTCGATGTTGGAAGATCAGAACCCGCCCAGTCTTGGGATGGACGTCGTAGCGCTCGCCCTCTGCCTCCTTGAGGAAAGCACATGGTTCAAAGAAGGCGGTGGCACCACCCTTGAGCGGATTTGCAGGATCTGACTCTGCGTCATTGAGGTAGAGGTGCAGAGTCAACCACGACCTCTCACTGCCGTCCGGTGTTGCGTAGCAGCCATCGTTATGCGCTGATCCAGCTTGTCAGCAAGGCAGAGGGTCGGCTGTGCAAGAGCACCAACCCTTGAAATATTCTCCTTTGCCATACTTGAGGAAGCGCATCCGCTCGTTCAGGCGGGTCAGCTTCCAGACGTCCCCCCACTTCACAGGGCGCCAACCTGTCATCAGGGGCGAGTCTTTCAGTATCCGCAGTTCTGGCACCGAACTCTCGATGCGCGACCAGAGTCTCGCCACAATCTCTTCAGAGTCCCAGATGATGCGTCCACAGTTTCTTGTGTCTGTCGCGAGTACCTCCCTCCCACCGCCTGCGTTGACTTTGGCCCTGTCCCATACTCCGTTGCTATGTGCTTCCGCCGCGTTCACCAGGTCTTCGCATTCTTGCTTTGAGAGGACGCCATCGAGAACCACTGCGTATCGCCCTTTATACTGGGGAAGTGGTGTTTTCGTAAAGTCGATTCTTGTCACAGTAAGGGCTGGCGCCGGTCCCTTGAGCAGGTCGGATGCGGGCTTGGCTGGGCCTACTGATGCCATGAGTCCAATCTGTAATAGTTGCTATGAGATGGACGGGCCCGAGGGGAGATTATATAGGTGCGAAAGGCGGTGTGTAGTTTGCTCAGCTTCGAGGGATCGGTGCGGGCAGCCTGCGTTGCTGCCTATATCAGCTGTACGCTTGTATTGATATTCGTCGGGGAACTTTGAAGAGCTTCTCAGGCCGCCGGCGGTTCTGAAGCATCGTGAAAGCTTATTAGCCTGAGAACCTCGGCGGCGCCTCGTCCAATCTCCTCTATAAAAAGCTCGTCTCCAGACTTCTTGCGCATTCTCGTCATCCTACCACCCATGCGCAGATCAACTTGAAGACTTCAAATTTAACCTTGGAAGTCTTAGATTTGAAGATGCAGTACTACGCACGGACCATCATGTCTCCCTACCTCTTCAGGCCTAGCGGCAGCGCCACCTCGCTGTTAGCGCCGGGCGGGCAGCCGACCTTGGAAAGCTTGGAATCGTGCGGCATCTCGCAGGATCGTGTCAAATCTCCTTGCGCGACGACGACAACGGCGCTCCTGCAGGCCGTTGACAAGCCGCGATCTTCCTCCAACACTCACATTCGTTTCTTTGTCCTTACTGCCGTTGTCCGCCTCCCCTCGCGCTGCCTGGCTCGTTGCGCACCGTCTTCTCGGCCGAGTTCGCGCGATCCTTTTCTGTTCGCGTCACTGAAACTGTGTCACAACGGCAGTTTGAACCCACTGAGGCCTCTCATATCGGGATGGCCTCGCGCAGCTAGGCTCCTCTGCGACTGCGATCATACTCCGTTCAACCTTGCACGCGGCTCGGTGCGCGTTACAACGAGATCTCGCAATTGAGCTGAAATTGCGGCTCAGGTACAGCACTGGGACGGACATCTAACGGTTTCGTCCTGAAACCGCTCCGCAACCTCGCCGTACCTTGGGCCTTCAACCTCCAATATCGTCAATAAGCAGCCTCTCCGCTCACCTCTCACCTCTCACGACATCATCATCCATCATGGCCTCCGGAAGTGGCACGATACCGCCAACGCCGTCGCCGCACCCGGACTTGAGCCGCAATCGGCTTCCCACTCTCTTCGAGGTGCTGAGCAGGAGGACCATTGGGCCGGTGGATCTGTTCTCCTTCTACATCTACATGCGTGACCAGCAGAGATCAGTGGACTATCTCGATTTCTGGTGAGACAGCCTCCACACGATCTAGAACTTTTCGAGTTCAGCCCGCTAATAAGACAATTATCAGGCTCGATGTCTCCCAGCACATGTCACTCTGCCGGCACTACGTGCGCGAGCTGCGCCGCTCCGTTCTCATGGACACGCCCGAGTTGGAGAAAGCCAACAGCCATCCGTCCTTAGGCATCCTCGACAACGTGGGCGAGTACCGCGACGTACCAGGCCCCTCGACGCGCCCGTACGACGAAAAGTCCCCAGACAAGCACGTGTCCGACTTTCTGAGGTCCGAGAACGATAGCAGACACGGCAGCCGCACCAGCGATCACTCGGCCAACACCACGCCACGCGGCGAACACCCGCCTCGTCCCAGCTTCGTGACCGGCGGTAACGACTCGAGCTCGCCGGGCCAGAACTCCAGCACTTCACCAGAGCACACTGTCGCTCGCGCCGATCTCCGTGCCTCGGCCGAGAAGATCCTGTACACCTATCTTCTGCCAGGCGCCGAGCGCGAGATCATTCTGCCGCAGGGCATCGTGAACGAGGTCACGGAGAAGATCGAAGAACATGGCCGCTACGATCCAGAGGTCTTCGACGCAGCCAAGGACTACGTGTTCCAGGCCATGGAGCGCGACGCCTTTCCGGGGTTCCTCCGCGCAAAGGCGTTGGGCAACATCGTGCCGCCCAGCATGATGTTCCGCCTTGTTCTTGGCCTGCTCGGCATGTTCGGAGGCTCCTGGGCCGCCTTCATCTTGATCTTTCTGGACTCTGGCCGTCGCACGCGCTGCTGGGTGAGTTCTCACTTTTCTCGTCACTCTATCAGCACTTCACTTGGCTTACTAATGTGTTTCAATCCTCAGCTTATCCTGCCGTTCACCATCGGCGTCTACAGCCTAATGTCGCATCTGTACATGCTCGATCCCATCCTCGCGCTTGCCGGCTTCTCGGAGTACACCTTCATGTCCTACTCGCGCATCCGTGAGCCTTTCGTCCGCCGCCTCCTCACCAAGCGCGCCGCCATGGTCCTCTTCGCGATCGTCCTCATCGACGTCGCCCTGTGTGCACTATTCATCTTTGTGCCGGGTGTTCGTCTCTGAAGGCGCTCATAGGACGGATAAGTTTCTCTGCACTCACGTCCTTCCGAGCATCGAAGTTAAATTCTCTGGCGCACTGGCTATGACGCAACGTGGTGTTGTGAGGACACGGTAATGGCGACAATGGCGTTTCACCTTCGCACTAAGAGGATTTCTCCTAATGCTGTTGGAGCTGCTTTTGGGCGTTTTGAACAGGATCTGGATACTAATGCGCGTTGGCTGAGAGATCGTCCTCGACAGCGTTGCTCGGTTTCGCTTCGTCTCTCAGCCTGCCGGTCTCGCACCGGACACTGATGCATAGACCGCAGGGAGATTGGCGCCCTGGTTATGGCTGCTTCAGGTGGCGCACGTCACGACGATCCTTTCTCTCTGACCCTCTGCCAGATTTCAACCAGCATGTGAGCCTCTTGATGTGCACTTTATGCATGAGCGCGTTTGGATTGAGTTCAGACACGAGCATAGCTTGCATATAGCACCCCTGCAGGACTGCCTGCAAGTAATGGAAATCTTGCAATTGCTTCATCTTGTACGTGCATGGTCGCGTTTATGTAGAAGCTGACGCTCGTATCGGCGGGATGCCAAGATATTGTAAGCCTCACATCAATGCAACTGCAGGCATGAGAATTCCGACAAACAGCCGGACGTCACAGCCTGTGATCTAGCAGCTCTGAGCCTTACGAGGGTATTCCAAACGCCCACTTCCTTCATTATAATCGGCCTCTCTAGAAGGGAGAACTCTCCCGCCTAAAACCAATCCTTTTCGTCACAGCAGATCTCTCGGTGGCGCCACAACCCCACCATCCAGTGGGCTGAGCACACGCAACGCGGGCGGTAGCGGCGCCTTTTGTCTCGTCCCATGCAGCAAGCCGAAGCGGAGAAAGACCTCGGAGCAGGTGACGAGGATAGAGAACATGATGAGGATGATGATGATCCATGTGATATCTGCACGAGTGTAAGCGAATGGCGGGTCAAGGGCAACGCTCGGCGGGAACGACAGTATCAGTGGAAAGCAGATGCTTACGGGTCATTTTCTTGTCCGCTATGGAGTCGCTCAGGATTTCGGCGAGGTCGAGGAACACGCGGCAGCGCTCGTTCAGGACCTGGATGCGCGGCTTGATCTCGAGATACTCCCGTACGGCAGCGTACAAAGGGTGAAGGGTCGGCTCGCTTTCCCAGAAGAAATTGGGTACGTCGAGCATGTTGGATGCTATGTATTGTCAGTGTCAATTGATATGCATGAACGAAGCTTTCCATGCAAATCGCGAAGCACGTTGATGGGAAAGAGTGGCATCTCACAGAGGTTGACGTCCACGCGGCTAGTGAACAGCTTTCCCACAATCTTGACTACCTCCTCCCGCTTCATCCCGAGCGCGCCGGTGAGCGCGAGCCGGCGGGGCACGTACTGCGCTGCCTGCATCGTCTGTGCCATGCGCTCCTCGAAGAAGCACAGCTTCGTGCTCTGCGCAATGGCGTGGCTCATCGCCAGCTTGATCATGTGGTCGCGAGACCGCAGGGTGATCATGTCGTTGTACACTCTTGGGCGCGATATTGCGGGGTTGTATTCGAAGTGGAACTCTTCCGTTTCGAAATCTTCCTCTAGCTGCGGTCGGGTTACCAAGGGGACGCCGGTTTCTGAAGCAGAGAATGTCAAATCTGCTAGGATGTCCTTCTCCTGACCCTCGCTGAAGTTCCAGAATACCACAACGCCGTAGCTGAAGACAAACATCTCAGCAACATGGAGAGTGCCCGTGAGGTTGCCGAGGGGAAGAATCGACCGAGACGCTGGCTCAGTACCGCTGTTGTCGTCACTCGCCTTCCGCCGTTTTGGTCGCAATCTACCGCTCTCCTCATCAGAGCTACCCATACCATACTGCTCCGCCTCGCTGAAGTAGCCGTCGTGGTACTGCCGCCGCTCGTTGCGTTCAATCTCCTCGTCGAGCACCGACTTCCCTCCCGGACTCTTCAACACAGGACTGCTGCGCACCCGATATCCCTGATTGCCCGGGATCAACGGCAGATGGTATACAGTATACAGGCAGTCGTCGTATAGCTTTGTCCTGGCGCCGTGCTTCGTCCTCACAAACTCAGCCGTCGCGCGCATCTTGTACGCCTGCGCCGTGCAGTACGCCGTCACCCGGGCCAGCTTCTCCGTCCGCCGCGCCTTGGGCAGTCGCTCCGCATAGGACTTGTCGCCCGGGCCGGACGCCTGCCGCAGCTCTTCCTCGTCGTCGCGGAGCGGAGCCTCGTCATTGTCCTGCTCGAGATCGCCTTTCTCTCCACGGCCCTCCGATGTGTCTGGTATCAGCACTAGCTTCTCCGAGACCTTGGACGACCGCGCCGGCACATGTTGCGGGATCAGTTTGCCGGAGAGCTTCGGGTCCAGCGGGTGTCGTCCGCTGGGAGTCCGTGTGTGGCCGGGTCTCTTGTCGAAGGGAGTTCGTCTCTGTGCGGAAGGGATGTCGCTTGCATACTGAAGGATGTTGTCCACGCTGATGAGCTTCGCGCCCGCTCGTTGCGCGTTGGGGTGCTGCGGTCGTTGCCATGGAGCCTCTCGCGAGTCTGTGACCTGAATGAGAGGTTTAGCCTCTACAGACCTATGAGCTGCCGTGCAACATGTGGCTTACTAGTACTGTCGGACCGCGCTTGTTCTTGGCTGTCGCTACTGCCATTGTGCGACTGGAGGCTGACGATGATACTGATTGCCGACAAGAGACAAAGCGGAAACCGAGAGCCCAAGATGTCGTAGTGGATGTCTTTGATGCCACTCACCGCCTACCGAATGCTGCTAGCGCTGGTGATGACATCAGCCATGTGCTCGGATGAAGAGCCAATCAAAGCCTTCAATCGAGATCTGCTTTACCACAATACGCGATTATACCAATTGCTGCTTGTTAAACTTCTAAGGTTATTCTCCTCAGTATCATTTCTATCCGCACATCCGCGACTCAAAATTTGGCAAGAATTGAACGACGATCTTGTCAGTCGCAGATCGCCTTGATTATGGGAATTCTGCTTATCAAATCGCCCGGACGACAACAACGCCATAATCGCTCTCAGTTCAAGTCTCGAGACAGTCGCCTTGTTGAGCTTCACAACACGACCACCTGACCGCTCTGAGGAGGCTAGAAGATTGGTCGTTCCGATGCGTGGAACACACTTTGCGAACTGTGATCGAGCCGCTCAGTCTGCGTACTCCTGCAATATGCCGTAGTAGTGTCTCATCCTTCAAATCGCGGTTATTGGACACTCGGGCTGCCCTTCAAGAGCTGGAGGTCCGTTTTTGGCTTGCTTTGTAACGATCTCTGAGCAAGTGGGAAAATTGTCGCGAACATCACTTGTGCTCAGCTTCCGGCGCCCCACTCCAGCTTCGTTCTTCGAACGTCGTGATAGTCATTCTCGAACATTTTCACGGCGTTTACCCACGCGGACAGGAGGGTGGAGTCACTGGAGTGCCAATCTTGGCAGATGCCGATTACAGCTACCGGCATATGCTCCGATGGACTACTCCGTAAGGTTCGTCCCGTCAAAGTAGGCCAATCATGGCTTATGTAATATCACATTTGGAATGTTCTAGGCCCTGAGCCCTGACTTTCGTCGCTGGGGGTGTGCTGCGTGATGGTATGAGTTTTTTTTAATGTATAATTAGATTTCCCCGCCGTTTCAGCAGTATCCGACGCTTTGCAAGAAAGCACATTGGCCATTTCAACTCTTTCATAGGTCAAGTACCGAGTATTCCAGTCTGTGATGGCGATCGAACAGCGTAGCAGTTGGACCCCGCTGCTACGGCCCACAAAGAACAGCGTCGACAAATAAGGAAGTACAGATCATCAGACAGCCGTGTAATCACAAGTGCCTTAATGCAATCCTCTGATATGCGTTCCCTTGCTCTAAGACTTACCTTGACTGCCACGAGCCAATTTGATGGGACAAGAGCAATGAACAGGCTTGAAGTTGCTCTATCTGGAGATTCTGCACTCTCCTGCACAGGCATATCGGAAAGTTGCATTATAGATATCTCAATAATGACAGCTGGCAGCCATTGAGGTTCAATGTGAGCTCTGAGGTAACACAATCCGGGTTAGACCCAATATTCATTCTCAACGATTGACTGGGACATGTTGGATGTTCAGTTTTGACATGATGAGATGATAAAGAGAGAATGCCCATAGAGAACAGATCGACGCGTTCTGCATGGGGTTTCAATCCAAAAGGAACGTAGAAGGTTGAAAGACTTCCTCTCATATGAGCAGTCTGCAAACGCTTTACACAGAATGAGGAAAAGGAGCATCGCCTAATGGTATCATACTATGCAAGAAGAAAACCCTTGGGCACGTGTGGAGAGAAAGTATCGCGAGTGGACTTCCAGACCAGGGCTTGTTGAAGATTTCAGAACGGACAACAGCTCTCTCGTGGAAACCCGTGATTCGGGTCATTCAATTGACCAGCTTGACGCAGCGGCGGATTGCTCGGATCTTAGACTTCGTGGTCCGCATAGTCTCCCACACCGGGCTCTCCGCCGAAGTGAACTGGCCCGAGCTTGAGAAATCGCATCGTGGGGTCGTTGGGTTTCGCTGGACCGGTTGAAGAATCCGTCCCGCTCACCGAGCCTTGCTTTGGGCTTGCCGATGCGGATGACTCTGGCGATGGAGGTGCTTGATATATCAGGGAAAGCGGCTGATATGTAGGATAGGTCGAGGACTGCACAGGTAGAAGGGTCAAGAAGCTCCTCAATCCTGCAATAGGCTGCAGGAGAACAACCTCATCCTCGGTTGATACCGTATGAGCACCAGTCGAGGAGGCATAACTTGAGCTGAGATTTTGAGTAGCCATGACTGCTTGAAAATAGCTAGGGCTTCGCAAAGGAAAGACAGGAGGGTCTGTTAGAAGAAGAGAAGGGACAGAAAGGAAAGCCATTATAAGGGCGAAATGGCGTGATACCCCTTAGTAGTGCGAGATATACTATCGCATGGATGTGATGTTATGATGATCATGTGTTTTTATACTCCCACACACGTGAAGATGCACAGGCTGTAAGTCGACAGCCATCCCAAGCTTCTTCTCGTCTGAAGCAACGGCTTGCTGCACGTCGATACTAGACTCACCGGGGCGCAGCCTGTCCGACCGGGCCACCAATCATAGACACATCAACCCCACAATCGATGTGGGCACCACAAGCAGAGGGGAAGCATATGACAGAGCATGTGGGTCGGGCCATGGCTCACCGCTGTGAATGGTAGCGCTCTTATCAGTCTGATATCTTCTTGCCTCTGCCAACACGCAAAGAACCATCAGATTCTGTGTGATAGCGGGTCGCCGTTTCAATCAACGTACACAGTATGGTGATGGATTGCGTACAGATCGACTGGCAGCTCGTGCGGGTCCGGTCGTTCAACTTCCAGTCTTCGTCCGAAGGTAGCCGTAAATAACTCTTCAACGGCTTGGTGGGGTGAGCGTGGAGGGGTCGAGGCACGCCGCCAGTGCTTTCGAAGTCCAGAGGTCCACCTTCACCCGAGATGCATCTTGAGATACAGAGTTCATTCAGATTCTTCCTGCGCCCGCAGTGCGACATACAGGAGAGGGTGGGATTTAACGATATCGGTTCGGTTCGTGATTGTGCACCGTCAACTAGTTTCCGCCCCAGGAGCTTATCGAAAGGCTTCTGCATTCAACAACCTTGGCATCCTGGGTGCCTCGAGCGAAGCCTCGAAAGGACATCCACAGGGACGAGCCTGCCGACAGGACCGCGGAAACCGCCACATCAGCTAACGATGCGGTTTCGATCATGTATGTCACATGACAGCCAGCTCCTAGCCTTGCATAAGCTCAAGCCATCTCACGGAGCAGCGACCACATGAAGCGTGCGGCGCGAAGCGTGCTCGAGCTTTCAGTTTTCAGGGTAGCCGGCATCTGTGCAGACATTCCCTCGACATTCTGACCCCCATGCGAATGTCGAGTGTTGTGGATGTACGGAGGATTTCCTATCCTTCAGTGACGAATGTTACCCGCGAGGACTAGGGCCGGCCCGTGGGGGACCCTTTTCTTCCAAGGTTCCAAGGTTATTCTCATCCTTCCGCAAGCAATGTTTCATACGCTCAAGATCTCATCTAGATCGGCGTTGCCGGGGTTGTTCGCTTCAGCAAATCAAGCCTCAAGTTGCGCATTGACGGGGCGCCACGCGGTAGTTTCCTTCGTTTTCTCAACCCTCTGAACGCCCGTTTCATGGCGGCTGACAGGCGTTCCGGCCTTCCCCGACCGTTAGCGATATGCACACTTTGGCACTCCGTGGGTTCCTCGCCTCTATAAGGATTGCTCGTACGTTATGTAAGGCCCGCCAGGACGAACTCACAGGTTCTGTGGCGGGCTTGGATCCTCACGTTTGCGTAATGATCAGATATAAGTTCGCAGCTGATTCGCCCAATATAAAGGCACGTCTGGCCCCCAAATTTTATGCTTTGTGATTTGAGTTTACTGAAACTTTACGGGTGTCCTCAGAAGAAAACCGCGTGTGGCCAGAAAAAGGAAGCCAAATCAATGAATTGATATGCTGTCTCAACACATGCCGCAGCCTCGACAAATATCAATGTCAAAACTCAAAGCCAGTTCCGCGGACAATCAGACAGCCATGCAGCACTCAATGCGGTCATGAATCTCTCACTTACTCTACATATCAAGCTACATTCGATCTCGAGAAAACTCCCTCCGGCGGCCTTGGCAATGTGGGAGTCGGTAACAAGGCAGCTCGCCCCCCAATCTTGCTCATCCTATGTAGTTACATACGTACTCGGACTGGCTGGTGCGGAGCTTGCATGAGAGTCGACCACGGCCCAATCATTACGAGTGCGGACGAGCAAGTCGCAGAGCCGTAGGCTGTGACGCGGCTATGTAACTGGCTCGGCGGTTCAGAGCTCTGTGCTGCCGAATGCTGCCGTTGCTGCCGAAGCGCGCGACAAGAGGCGGCCAACGCAGTCTCGGCTCATGGCGGGATCTCTGCCGTTGCAGAGTCCCGCCATGACAAACGGCTTTACATGGTCGCTGCCGGCTCGGTTCGAGGTAACGGCTCTGTCGATGTACATCTGTCCTCCGTCCGGCGCTGGACCCGGAGCGGTATCGTGATGTCGAATGTTTGGCAGTCGGTCGAGACAGGTGGCGCCTGGTGTCCCCCGGCCCGGTCCTGGCTCGCCATCTGTATCAGGCGGATGGAAAGTGGTTCGGAGTAAGAGGAAGAAGAAAAGCAAAGAAAAAACCCTTTCGTATCAGACGATTGAGTTTGGATTGCTCGTCCACAGGAGTTGGCAGCGCCTGGTCTCTGGTCGGGGGTGGGAATAGTCCTAAGCTTTTCGTGGTCCAGGGCCACTAGTCGGCTGGAACGCGGCTATTGGCCTCTTGGGGCCGCCCTTGGGATCATCACCCGTGGGAGAAAACTTCCCTTCCTGCCTCTGAGGAGAGAAGGACTACCGGAGAATACCTTGTAACACTTGTCGGATATGGTTACGACTCACCACGATCCTTGCCAGGCGCTCCCTGTCGGCCCTGGAATGGGTCAACCGTGTCTTGGTGAGTGCTGGTTGGAGGCTCACAAGCATCGCGCTGCATAGAATACCATCTTTACCCTTCTGCGTGCTGCGTACATACATTCAAACTACTGTATACAGACAGACCTACCACCTACCACCTACCACCTACCACCACGGTCCACGCTTCTTCGCCTTCTTCTTCTTCTCCTCTCGCTCTCTCCTCCCTTCTCCCTCTCCTCCTCCACATGAACCTACACCTGCCATTGCCCCTTCCCGCGTCCGTTTCCCCAAACCGCTGTCCATGACTGTCGCACTCGATGTTGCAAACGAACGGCAGCTTGAACGTGTCTCTCCAGCGGTAACTTACCACTCCCCCGGGCTTTGCTTCCACTGCCTCCAATAACCCAAATAAAGTCCTCGCTCTCCGAGGCCACGTACATGCTGCTGTTTGCTTTTCAGCCCGTGTATTCCTTTTCCGGTCGGGTCCTTGCGACCAGACAGCTAATCCCACCGTTGCAGAGCAGACATATAACCCGGACGTCCAACCGTTCCGATTGCACGACACCGTCTGCAACACCTTCGAGCCATCTATCTAATCTTCCCCCTTGACGTCCGCCCGCTCGACGCACCGGACCTTCGTGGCAATTGCAACTCGAGTTCGGCTCCATAGAGACAGCTTCCTTTTGCGCACAACTCGCAGCTCCTACCAGCAGAGACCATAATCCCTTCGGCCTGGTTCATCATTACGTCAAGCTCGAAAGATGTGTACCAAAGTCGTTCACCAGTACAGCTGTGGTCATACCGTGGTCATGAAGGCACCGTGCGCCACGTCGAGAGGTGCGGCTTGCGGTGTGCTCAACACCAAGACAGTCAAGCATGATGAGAAATGCGACAATTGTGATGGGTAGCGGGTACGCGTCCTGGGAGAGTTGGCATCGGACCTCGACTGACTCGACCAGCACGCAGTGACTGCGATTCGCGTTGGCACACCGCGTCGTCCCTCGACCACAACCTCGAATTGCAGTCACACGATCACGATCAAAGGCGCTGGTCGTCTACGCAGTCACGCATTTCAGTCACCAGCATGCTTTTGGAAGCATTCCACCGTCCTCAGTCTACCGTCTACCTTGCAGTATAGCATTTGATGGCGTTCGGGCAGAGGGAAAACGGACCGGCGCATCCTGGCGGGACCGCGAGGTCTGGATATGGGTACCGTAATGGGTTCGGCGTAGCCCTACAATCTAGTGTCTTGTCGGACTCGGATTCCCTCGATTTTGTACCATACTGTGTACTCTCATTGTCACGCTTCCTACGGCTGCATGTCTTCGAAGATCTCGCAACCAGCTATATGCTACTCCAAGGTCTTTGAGGATCTTTCGTCAGAGTCCGAGGCTTCTGGGTCTATCTGATGGTTCAATATAGTTGCGCTTTTGGTATGAACGGCTTGGGCGCATACATGCGCGCCCAGACTGCCTCGTCCAACATGCCTGTCCGCAAGGTTTCCCGGTGACATGCAGGCCGCATCAGAATGAGAGCATGCTGCGGACGTGCCAACCCAGAGAGCCCACGCTTTGTTTGGCGAAAAGCAATTGCTGCAGGCGTGCATGGCATCCGGGCCATTGGCCGTTGACGGCGGCACATGCAGGCCAGCCGGATGCCAATAGCCGCGCCGCCTGGCTGCGTCAAGGGCCTCAGAGTTGACGGGTGGTGGGTCCTGTGCCGCATCAAGCTGCAGCTACGAGACGCACCCTATATCACTTGATATGCGGTTGCACAGGTCTTGACCCGCTGGCAGACAGGCATTGCACTGCATCACGCCATCATCGCTGCTCTAAGCGGCACCGCCGAATGGATTCGAATGCTCCCTTGCATTCGAGAGGTTGCCTTTCTTCTTGCGGCCACATGACTACCTGTCACTGCCGTTGCACAATCTTTTTGTCGCGGACATTGATGGCCTTATTATTAGCCGCCTTATCAGAGACAGGTTCAGCCGGGCAGAAAGGCAGACATTCTAGATTACCTCCGAGCGTATGCATTCGACAATGGTGAAGCCTGTCTGTTGACGCAATCGCCCGAGCTGGTAAACCTACATCCATGGAAAGTCTGGTCGAGTGCAATCATATCTCCAAAGGTCAATTGAATCTCGAATTTCTACCGATGGATCGATCGCAGTTGCAAAATAAATGTGTAAGCGATCCCATCGATCTTGATCTTTCAGCAAAGCAGCTGTCAAAGACCAATGCAATAATGACAGGACACGCGTTGCAGGCCGAAATAGCGTATCAGGCGGCGTCAAGCATCATCCCGTGCGAAAATGTCTGCGAGTGCACACTTGCGTATTTCAAGAGTTTGCGGCGCATTCCACTGCTGCTCTTGACGGAAAAATTCATTCGATGCACATGTACGAAGTAACTCTGCTGCAGCAGGCTACGACGAGCATTAGCCCTCAGTGGGGGTCCATATCTAATCTCGGCCTCGGCCGTCGAGAATCGCCGTTGACGATGCGTTTCAGTGCATTGAAGCCCGACACGACGTGCAAACGCAACTCAGAAGTGATTGCGGACGGGATTTGAACGTTAGCCGGTACTCGCTCGTCATCCGAAGGCGGAACAACCGTGAAGTGGACGGGTATCAGAGTCACTTCAAGACACGGACCGGACTGGGCTGACCTCACAGACTGCATACGGACGGGCGCTAGGAAAGCCCGCTGTACGTGCATGCGCGCCGTTGAGCTTGGAGCTCATCATTATTGCCTCTAGCCTTCGATAAATGCACGCTCGCTTCCTACATACATCCGTGTGTGCAGGTTGAGGGTCTACTATTGGCGAAGACCGTATCTGCGGCCGCCGTGATTCCCCGGTTTGCAGACCTCCAACCAACGCTCAATGTCGATAGATGTGCACTGGGATTCGCTCACGGGCGGCGCGGACGGCAGAGAACTCTCCGAGGCCGTACGCCGGTTCATAGACGACAGATTTCAGCAGATTGAGCTACCGCGGTTCATCCGTTCAGTCAGAGTGCATTCCTTCGATTTCGGAAGCATCGCTCCCGAGATAGAACTGAAAGACATCTGTGACCCACTCCCAGATTTCTACGAGGAGAGCGACGATGAAAAAAGCGAGGACGCGAAGAGCGAGAGCTCATACGGAGACGCCGGCGCCGCCGTGAATGACCGGACGCTTGGCGAGCGTGAGCGGAACGATACAAAGGGGAAACGTCGACAAGACCCAGATGGACGGGCGCGAGAGCTACCGCGTCAAGATAACCCGCGAAGACCTGCGACCATAGACACGAGATTGCCGGGATTACGGTCTGGATATGCCAACGATCACCCAGGCAGCCCGCTCTTTCCAGGTGGTCATATCCAGGGCATCCCAGGCGGAACATCGAATATGAGTTACTTTCACTTACCCCTTGGCGCAGGGCTGTCCGGCACCACCACTCCGCTGGCTGCGGTCGCGGGAGCCCAGTATCAGACCAGCTGGCCGGACCACGGGCATCATGAGCCGCAGGAGATAAGAGGTCAGCCGGGAAATCAACATACGCCGTCCGCGATCTCGTCGGGAGAGCCTTCAGTCGCTGACGTGAGCTCTCGTCCTTCATCGAAGCAACAGAGCGGAGCTACAAAGCCTAGCTTCGGGACCGAGACTGAAGCTGCTCGTAGGACGGAGGCCGGACGGGAAACCTCGCCCACACGGCCACATTCACCCCGCATTCGGACAAAGAGCGTCGAAGACATTCAGATTGTATCCCGCGTGTCTTATGCCGGTAACGTGCAAATCTCGTTGACGGCCGAGATACTGCTCGACTACCCGATGCCTAGCTTTGTGGGCATTCCGCTCAAAGTGAACATCACCGGGCTCGCATTCGACGGGATCGCCATTCTGGCGTACATCAGAAAGCGTGTCCACTTCTGCTTCTTATCTCCAGAAGACGCCGAGACCATGGTCGGCGGCGAGCCCGACGGCAGAGACGCTGCGCATGGAGACGTGGCAAAATATCCGCGGCCGAGAATGGGCGGCCTGCTGGAGGAGATGAAGGTGGAATGCCAGATTGGCGAAGTTGAAAACGGTAAACAAGTCCTGAAAAATGTCGGCAAAGTGGAGAAGTTTGTGCTGGAGCAGGTCAGGCGAACCTTTGAGGACGAGCTCGTCTACCCTAGCTTCTGGACATTCCTGGTCTGACAACCCATTTCCGTTTCCGGTCCCGCTCAACCGTCTTCGTGTGCGACCTGCTACGACGCACGCCGGGCCAGGTCACACCCCCGACGGGAAGCGCGGCAGGGGCGTTGGCTGTCGCTCTCTCACAGATATGGGAGTACACTGCCCGAATTGTCCGGCCGCATGCGGCGCACCAAACTTTGCTACCGCCTGGCGCTTTTCGGAGTCGGGATACCGCAGCTGTCATTGCTCGGTTGCATGCACCCTGCGAGCGATCCCGCAACCGGCCCAGGTCGACAAGTGAGGGATGGGGTTGCACGAAAGCGGCTATCCGTATCCAGCGCACCCTGTGTATGTCAGGTCAACGTTAATCCTCCAGCATTCCTATCGTTGACCAAGGTTCCCTGACGTGCGCAGCCTCCCGTGAAGGCGAGCTTCACTCGTTGTCTTGGCAGGAGCTAGCACCTGATCCGGAGTGAGTAAATTCATTCGCACGCTTTTGGGCAAAGGAACTTCCGATCCCCGTCCAATGTAACTGTCATTTGTTCACCCTTGGGCTTCGGCAACAGCTTGTTGTACGGCTTTGGCGGCTTCATTGACACGCTGACAAAGATTCAGCAGCCCTGCGCTCACCTTAACGTTACTCTGTTGGGCTCTTCAACGCGAGCGAAGTCGGAAAATTTCAGCTCAAAGAATCTTTGACCGCTCTCCTGGAAAAGGAAAAGGCGAAAATCGACACTCCCATTGGTATTCCATCGGTAATTTTCTGTGCCAAACTCTTTGGACCATCAATTTTTGGCTTGAGAGATTGTGAAATTGATGCTGTTTCCACGTGACTTCAGCGACCAATGATGATTTCACAATGAAGATGCAATTGGCGTAGACCCCTTTTGGGGGAATCATTCAACATCCACTGGTGTCCCAATCTCGCCTTTTGCCTTTGATGAGGACAAAGGACGCATCTACCACACCAGCTTCAATAGATTTTACGGTGAGAATGATCAGTTTTAGGTTAAGCGTGTGGCGGATGAGGACCGCGTCCACTGCTTATTATCTAAGAGAGCTGCTGCTGAGCACTGTTATTATGGCTGTCATTGTTCAGCAGGACTTATCCTGTACAAAAAACCTGAAGTTAAGTATGAGCTGTGTTCTCTTTATTCTTTATCTTCCTGGTTTTTGCTGTTTGCAGCCCCAGCCTTTGCAGCTTCAGTGTTATCCGCTTCGCCACCACCAGCCTGTGAAGCAGTGCTCAGCCGTGTCTTTGCAAATCGTCCATTCATGCGTGCCAGAAGGAAGGCCAATGCGGCAGCACTTTCACTCGCAAAAGAAGCCTGATATCAGAACAGCTGGATTCCTTTGTCTTCTTACATCTCAAGCAGATCACCTCTCATTATCAAAACTCTGTTTTCGGAAATCTGTGTCCAATATGTCCAGTTTCAAGGCACCAACTTTTGGCTTAAAACATACATTGTCCAGGCACATTACGCTTTCCGACCTTTACGTTCGGCGATTATTCAAGGCAGGAGTCTTGGATCGAGTGCAGGTCGCATGTAAGTATATGCGTGTGTCCTGCTGAAATCTCGAGTGCCAGTCTCATCGACTACTTTTGCATTTCTATTTTGTCTCAGCATTCACTGAGACGGCATCTTTATATTTATCGTCATCGAGTTATATAATCTACAATGGTTCCAAGAAAGAAGCAACAAGCAACACCATACCCAACGCAGATAAATCTCAGAGCAGGCACCGCAGGACTCCGATTTGGGAGACCTCATGAGGCGCGATGGACATCTCTGTCAACAACTACACTACACACACTGCCGACACAGGTACTGGTAGATGAGTGCAGACGGTGGGCACAACCAGCAACCGGCGACGACACTGCCCGCGCGCGCACCTTGATATCGGCGTACCGGCTCCAAGAGGTCGAAGACACCCTAAGATATGAGTGTTACCGGCTTGGCCTCGACACCAGAGGTAGAGGTCCTACTCTCCGCTTCCGGTTGAATCGACACCACCACACGGGCTTTGGGAGAACAAGCGATATTCGTGCGCTGCTGGTAAAGCGGGGTTTTGACATTCCGACTAATGTCAACAGATGTGACGCTCTGTACCAGCTTTTGAAGCACGAATGGAACGCCAATCGCGAGGATTGCCACTGGGCCCTAGCAGACCTGGAAAAGGATGATGCTGCGCCACGGGGTGGAGACCTGATACGGGATTATGAAGCTAGCGCTCAAAGACAGGCGACGGTCACCGGTCTTATGTTCCACCCTAACTTGGTATTCACACAGACGAACGCTCAGGGTGACGGCAATTGCCTGTGGCGTGCTTTCGGCATAGCTTTTCACGGCAACGAAAACGACACGACGTGGCAAAACGTTCTGCTTGAAGCGCGTGTAATCTACCATCTGGCTGCCAACCAGGTTTTACCGAACAATCACGTCCGGCGTCATCGCGCCGCTCTTTACCAGGGACTCGAGCACGCCAGCGCTCCCGCCAACCACGCGCTAAACCAATATCTGCTCAGCGAGCAGGTTGCTCGGCAGAACCGATGGGCTACCGCCGAGGCGCTGCAACTGCTTGCCGACGCATACAACGTCGAGATCTTCGCGCACTATCGCACGTTCCCCAATGGACAACCTGCCTGGAACGCGAGAGTTTTCGGCCACCATCAGACCGCAGTCCGCCAGATCCATCTCGTCAACTATGTGAACACGGTGCACTGGACCGCTCTGACGCCGCCGGCGGGTTCACCGCCGTTCACCGCCCACTTGGCAGCGCAGTACGACCTCGCCCGCCAGCCTCTGACCGGAATGCATGCGGCATACGGAATTGGACCTTATCCTGCTCCTTTGAGGCGCCGGCCTGGAACCCAGAATTACGCGAGGGACTTGAGCGCTCCTCCCACTGCTGCTGGTGGTGGAACTGCTGCGGGTGGAACTAATGCTGGTGGTGCTGGTGCTGGTGCTGGTGGTGCTGCTGGTGCTGGGGACGGTGGTGGTAGCTAACGCCAACGGTGGGGGAGCAATACAACAAACAGTATCGAGGGGCAACCTTGGAAGTTAACGATGATGGGTAGCCAGCAAAAAGCTACGTCGCTCCAAATGGCCAGATCTGTGTGGAAGTAATGGGAGGACGTCGGTAGGCTTTGCAGGGAGGGCATGTCAAGCATCTTCTTCACACTCTTTTTCTCAATCTTATTGGAGTTTGCTCATTTTGTGATGTTATTTACGCACACCATTTCATAAGAAGTATCATTGCGGGCTTTGGGGCCGTGCTTGGATAGTTATAAAACCCTTGAAACAGATCGACCAAGTCTCACTACATATTTCCCAATGTGCTATGATGCCATGATGAATATACGGTGCATCTCGAGCATGTGCTCATAGATCGTTGGTCACAAAACGAAGTTCAATAAAACATGTTAAGTACATCACAGAGGAGGCTCGAAGCGAGCAACGAGATCATAAATGAACTGTAGTATAAAGCTAGGGTTGGTCTATTGGTATCGACATATCTAATGGTGAGATCTTTTAGCCACCCCTTAACTCCGTACACCGAGTCTCCTTTCCGTGCATTACCATGGGTGATGCGAGTGTCGGGAATCATTCGTACATAGAAGCCTCCGAAAATGGTGGTATAGAGGCACATCACATAACTGAGTCGGATTCCTTGCCGCCGAAACATTCGTCCACCTCGTCCAGAGGAGTGTCCGCCGCTGATGGACGTCGAACTCAGTCATCTCCATCTACGTGTTGAACACCGCGTTTACATTAGGATCTGTGCCCGCATTGGCCCGTGTGTTCTCGTCGACCCCGATCGTACTGCCTGCTCCACTCTGCTCGGTTGATCCGCCGTCTGTACAAGGGATCATGTACAGTGCAACGCGGGTGCACTTCTTGTTGACGCGCTCAACCCGAAGGGTGCCGTCGCAGACGAACGCCTCGTTGATCTGATTACCAATGGCGAATGTTTGATGTTCGCAGACGTTGAAGCCCGCCCGCTTGGCACTTGCCGGAATGTCGTTTGTGTTTGTTTGCTGTTCGAGCGCCCCATGTGTGAATCTTCCAGCCTCGTTTACGTACGCTATACCCTGACTGATGTGTCTGAGCCCTCCGTCTCGTAAAGAGTAGACTGCCTCGATACCTTCGCAAGATGCGGATTTTGGGAGCTATTGTCCAGGTCGTTAGTGAATGATTCAGCTGAGAGAGATGTTTGATCGATGACAATAAATGGAGTGGAACTCATAGCTTTTAAGGATATAATAGCGCTGAGGACTTTGCAGGCGATGAAGGTTTATGGGCATCTCAAGCAAAGATATTTCTTACCTCTGAGACATCGATGGGTGCTCTCAATATGAACGTGCCCTCGAAGGTATCTTTGCAGTCTTTCAATTTGACTGGAGCGCCCGTGTTGGTGTTCGTGTTGGTGGTTTCCTGGGATACGGCATCTTCCTGGGCTGCCGGATTAGCTGCAACAATAGTTGCTGCTGCGAGCGAGAGGATGATTGAAGTAAGTTGCATTTTCTCTTGAAGAATAATCTGACGTTCACTGGAAGAAAGAATGGATTGACTATCAAGGAGTCACACAGGTATAGTTGAGTATATAGATCTGAAGCGATCAGAAAGAAAAGGTCGTGGAATAAACACGCTTAAAGGCAGAGAGTCTTATACTACTTGACGGGTTTACTACATCTCGTAAATATGAGACCCTTCAGTCTGTACTAGGAAAGAGAATAAGATGAGCCACCTAGAGGAACAGGGCTATGGAGTATAAACCGCCCCTGAAGCCCCAGAGCTGCTCAACTGAGAGAGTGAGACGTTTCGCGCAGCGTCAGATTCGCTTACCTTCCGACCTCGGCGCTAGCGCGGTTTGGGAGGCTCGCTAAGCGAGGCGACTTTACCTATTTCTGTTACATCCATCGTAACTTGACCTCTACAACCACCAGCATCAAACGTTGACACAGTGAAGCCGCAACCTCGAGCAGGCCTCTGGCGGCCCAGCGACGCAAGGGTGGCTGTTTCGAGTGCACCCTGGTACGGTCGTAGGCGACGAGGCTCAGCCCTGACTCTGCTCGCAGCGGGCATCGGAGCAGGATCCAGAGCAACGATCGCCGCCACTTGTTTGTAACGCAAGGGCAGGGCAACTTCGTCGGTCTAGAAGTTCACTCAAATTCCTCGTCTCGCCTCATCCTCACTCACTTCATCGGCTGTGGTAGTCGGGAGAGTCGAAAGATGTCCAACAACGCGGTCGTCAGTTTCCACCTGTGGACACCCTGGTGTCTCAAGTCTACTGAGGATCTTGACGTCCGAGAGCGCTGACAGGTCATTTCTGAGAATAGGGAAATGTCTTCGCCCTGGTCATCGAGAAGGTCATTCAGGAGTCGCACAATGATTTTGAAGAAAGCGGCATCGACCAGCATACTCTGAACGAGCTGCGTGAGGTGAGTTTTCAGATTTTCCATTCACTTGGCTTTTGCTGGAGTTGAATGAGGAAGCTCCGCTCCGGTGCAAACCGTCGTGTGTTTGTTTTCATGCCGTTTATCTGGCTCTGGTCGAGATCGCGCATCTGTGCAGAATTCTATCCGACTTTCTGTCAAGATATTATGTTGAGTGCGGTCCTGTGCACAAAGCATCGTGAGGAGCATGTGGAGGCAGTTTCGTGGTGGTTTTCGGGTTTCGGTTGGGGCCTGCTGTCTTTTAGGCAACCCTTTAAAAAGCCCATTCCCCGCCACGAGGCTGCACTATCCCCAAAGCTGTCTAGCGTACCACGTGCTCGACAACCCTTTTTCGTTATCCTTTCCTTTGATGGTTACAAAGTTTCTAACTCTTACCAAAGGCCTGGCAAAAACGTCTATCGGAGTTTCGCATAGCCCAGTTCCCTTGGGACCCGGCGCCCGCTCCTTTGGCGGTTCCGCCGACGTTGCCGTCCAATGTAACAAAGAAAGAAGCGTCGCCGTCACCTGCTCCACCACCGCCGCCATCATCCTCGAGCACGGCTAACTATGGAGGGGTGCGCATCAAACCAGACCCGGACTTTGAGCCTGGAGGCTCTGCATACGCATCTACGAATGGATTCACTACATCCAACATGAATCCGCAGATGGCGCAGCAGAGAGCCGCGAATCTCCTGCAACAGCAGTACGGGAGCTCAGCCAGTGCTTCCATCGGTGCATTGCAGCAACAAGCGGGGCTTTCGTTTCCCGGGCAACAGAAAGCACCGGGTTTGCAGCTGCCGCAGCCGAAACAAGAGTCGCAGCAGGAGCCACGCAGTCCCCTCGTAAATGCGCAGACTGATGGCGCAGCTCCGTCCGATGATGACGACGATGATGACGTGAAAGACTTCATCAAGAACAATCTCTCCCTAGTGGACAGCGGTCCACTTGCGTACGACCGCATGTTGCGAAGCCAGATCGAGCAGGTTTCGCGGCAGATGGACAGTGGCTTATTGATCCCGCCCGATGAAAAGTGGGGTCGGAAGGCCAATAAACGCAAGGCCTCAAAGGTCAAGAACGCAGCATCAAGCAGTCGCCAGAATCGTTCCTCCGCACCTGGCGAGCTCGGTACTATCTCGCAAATGGACGGTGAGATCGATTATGACGAGGAACGCGACGAAGACGCTATCAACTCTGACTTGGATGACTCGGAGGACGAGCTGGCCAAAGGTGATGATGATGACGATGAGTTCGGTGAAACGATGCTCTGTTTGTATGACAAGGTGCAGCGAGTCAAGAACAAATGGAAGTGCACGCTTAAGGATGGTCTGCTTACCACAAATGGCAAAGAGTAAGTGTCCTGGTGTATGGTGCTGTTCAGCATCGCAATACACGAAAAGCGGACGGTTGATAACGACTCTATGCAGATACGTCTTTCATAAAGCGCAAGGAGAGTTCGAATGGTAGGATTCTCCGTTTCAACATGCACGGCAGCCACGCTCGCGCGTCTAGTATCTTACATTACTCGCATGCCACCGAGAATATGCAAGTAAAGCGCGGGCTGGGACGGTCTCTAAGTTCTAATACCTTTTCCTTGGATTTTGACGCTGCCTTAACGGAATGCTGAAGCGAGAATGCAGCAGTCTGCGTCGGTATCTGAACTAGATTGAAGCAGGCAGTGCTGCTAAATCCGGTAGGAGGAGTAGCAAAGCGTGGTAGAGAGCTTATTAGCTGGCACTGCATATCGCTCGAACTTGTTGCATTGCAAGCTTCGAAAATAAGTTACTGCGTATGCCTGCCGAAGCTTACTCAATTAAAAGTAGCTCTACTAGAAAGCGTAGTGCGAATGATACAACAAGTCAGGTCTCTGTGTAGTGGCATGACGCCAGAGCCGATAGATCTAGGTGAACTCAATAATGGTCGAGAAGTCGACTGCTTTTCGTAAGGGAGAGTTGTAACGCATGTTGCTTGCATTAACGATTGACGATGGTTGTATGACTCTGCCCAAGGCCAACACCCTGACTATATGCCGGCTTGCTGGCGGGTTAACATATTCAAGGATTACACAGACCCAGATACTCTTAAGAAGGACTCGGTGCCTGATTATTGAGCATGATTCTGTTCAAAAACAAGACAATCAACAGTTAGCTCATAGCAGACAGAATAACCCCGATGGTGGTGTAGTTTGGTGGACATGATTTCCTTTCAGATAGGTTGAGAAGATATGAAATAAAGCTGGTGGTTCAAATCACTGCCGCAGCCGCTGTGAATCGGGCTACTGGCTATTATGGCCCCAGCCTTGCTCATCATGGGAAATTTGTGTGAGGTAATGAAGCTGCGATAAGAGAAGTCGAAAACTCACCACATATCGCACAACAAGAAGGCTTTTCTCTTTGATTTGGGTTTGGAAACTTGAACGTCAGGTACTGATTTAGCTATAGCACTACCATCCGGTCCTTTCATTTTCGCAAGTGCAGTCTCTCGCACCTCTGGACTCTTCAATACATACCCAGGTAGGTATGTTTCAATTACCTATGGAACACAGTTTCGAGGAGGTGGACCATGAAGTTGAATCGATTCAAGTCCCCATGAATCATGCCCATGCAATCCATTGGAATGCAGTCTGCAGAACGTCTTCGTATGCGGTCCGATGGGTTCACGAATTTTGATCGTCGACCACAATATATGATCTGGCCGCGAGCCCAGACGCGACATGAGGGTTTCGGCAGTAGGATTATCGGAGGTCATTGTTTCTTCAAGTGGAGAGGATTAAAGAACTGTCTCGACGGTTGGACAGCCCAGTTGAGTACTGTGAGAGAAATTGATGGTTGGCGCAAGCATTGACAGTACAGCCAACAGCACTGGTGGCACTGTTATGTTGAAGTGAAAGCTTGCAGGCACGACACAACAGACAGACGCGACGGGCTGATAGATGGGTGAATGGGTACCGAGGTACCGGTCTGCTCCGTATGGAGTTTAGCGCAGTCTGTGCCCAAATCACGGATTCAAATGTTCGGGGCGGACTGATACACAGTAGATCTTCAGAGCTCCTGAGTAAAAATGATATGATTAGTGGAAATGCGGTGCAATGGCGTGACAATGCGAGGAGCTACACATCGGAAACCAATTGTGTGTGACGTTGCAATCAACAAGCGGTGTCTCGCGTCCGGCTCGCGCTCAGCTGCGCAGTTGACAGTCCGATGGTTGGAAACAACCTTCAACTGATCATCCCACCGCAGCGGAGATGACCAACAGAAGCTGGCTGGGAATCGCATGTTTGCTGCCCTACCGTATCCGAAGAACATGCAT
>QQTW01000194.1_pt1 | contig 35855 bp, 30 predicted proteins | sample 1904831 | NCBI WGS metagenome assembly QQTW01 (sample SAMN09435610, study PRJNA476489) | Subsurface metagenome, whole genome shotgun sequencing project.
GCCCCCAGCCAACCCATAAGTAAAACTGTTAGCGCAAAACAAATTAGTATTGCTGCTGGTGCATAGTTGCCAAAAAATAACGCGCTAGAATTTATCCCAAGTTTACGATCGTCTTCGCGATCGCTCATGGCATAAATTGTATCGAATCCTAAGGCCCACAACACTGTTGCCCCCCACAGCATCCACATTGGCTTATCTAAACTCCCCGTAACGCTGCTCCAGCTAATTAACACGGCAAAACCCCAAGCAATTGCCATGACTAATTGCGGCACGGGAAACACTCGTTTTGCGGCAGGATAGAGGACAATTACCGGAACGGCGGCGACAGAAAGCCAAAAACTTAAAGGATTAAGATAAGATGCGATCGCCCAAGCGCAAATTAAGGCGACGATTGCCACGCCAAAACCAACTTTAATAGAAAGAGAACGCGCGGCTAGAGGACGGTTACGGGTTCGGGAGACTTGAGAATCAATGTTTCTATCCCACAAATCATTTACTACACATCCCGCCGCACTGGTGGCTAAAGTACCAAAAACGATCGCCCCAACTAATGGCAATGGTGGCAAACCTTTGGCGGCTAAAAACACCGCCCATAAAGCCGGAATCATTAATATTAAGCGTCCGGCGGGCTTATCCCAGCGCAAAAGTCTGACAATAGCAAGCCAAATTGGTACGGGAGTTTTTTGGGGTTGGGCGATCGTCATAGGAAAAAATATCTATATAAATTCAGCTTTTGGTTGCCATTTATAGAATATCGTTATTTATGATGCTGGGCGATTGGTGGTAAATCTATATGGTCAATTCTGTTTCCGCACTTTGGTTAACTCCAACTCAAGTTGAGCAACAAATCCTCGCCGCTATAGACTTGGGGACAAATTCTTTGCATATGGTAGTAGTAAAAGTCGAGCCGACCCTACCAGCTTTTACAATTATTGCTAGAGAAAAAGAGCCTGTAAGACTGGGCGATCGCGATTTGGCGACGGGTAACTTAAAGTTAGAAGTAATCAAGCGGGCGATCGCCACTTTGACCCGTTTTCAAGAAATTGCTAAAACTCACAACGCCCATACAACTATTGCCGTAGCTACTAGCGCCGTGCGGGAAGCTCCCAATGGAAAGGAGTTTTTGCAGCAAGTAGACGAACAATTGGGGTTGAAAGTCGATTTAATTTCTGGTCAAGAAGAAGCTAGACGGATCTATCTTGGCGTACTATCGGGGATGGAATTTAACCACCAGCCCCATATTATTATCGATATTGGTGGCGGTTCTACAGAGTTAATTTTGGGAGATAGCCACGAAGCGCGCAACCTTAGCAGTACCAAAATTGGGGCGGTGCGCCTGACGACCGAACGCATTACAACCGATCCCATTAGCGATCGCGAATTTAACTATTTAACTGCCAACGTGCGCGGCGCTCTAGAGCGTCCTGTTGACGAATTACGTACTTTTTTGCAACCAGGTGAAATTCCCCGCTTAGTGGGTACGGCTGGCACGATTGAGACTTTAGCCTCCGTTCATGCTAGAGAAAAACTAGGCTTGACTCCTTCACCGCTTACTGGTTATCAATTTAGCCTCAAAGATTTACAAGAAATTGTCAATCGGCTGCGAAAGCTCAATTATGTTGAAAGAGCCGCCATTGCTGGGATTTCGGAAAGCCGCTCGGAAATTATTTTGGCGGGAGCAATTATTTTACTTGAAGCAATGAAGCTTTTGGGTATGGATGAGATTGTGGTGTGCGAACGCAGTCTGCGCGAAGGGATTATTGTTAACTGGATGCTGGCCCACGGCTTGATTGAAGATCGTTTGCGCTACCAAAGTTCGATTCGACAAAGAAATGTGATTAAAACAGCCCAGAAATATCAAGTTAACTTGGAGCATAGTGATCGCGTTGCTACTTTTGCTGTCGCTTTATTTGATCAACTCCAAGGACAACTCCATAGTTGGGGAATTGAAGAAAGACAACTCTTATGGGCTGCGGCTATGCTGCATAACTGCGGCTACCATATCAATCATGCCGCCCATCACAAACATTCTTACTATCTAGTTCGTCATGGCGAATTACTAGGCTACACCGAAACTGAGCTAGAAATTATTGCTAATGTTGCTCGTTACCATCGCCGTAGCGCTCCGAAAAAAAAGCATGACAATTATCGCAATCTGCCCAAAAACTCCCGCCAGCTAGTTAGTCAAGTTAGCGCATTTTTGCGTTTAGCGGTGTCTCTGGATCGGCGGCAAATTGGCGCGATTAGTCGATTACGCTGCCAGTATAATGCCACAACTCAAGAACTGCACCTTTTCCTTAAAGCTGCAAATCCCGATGATGATTGTGCTTTAGAGTTATGGAGTTTGGATACCAAAAAAGCAATTTTTGAGGCAGAGTATGGGGTTAAATTAATGGCAAGTTTAGACTTTGCGCCTAGTTACGTCGGAGCTTAGTTACGCAGATTGCGATAGCGGTTGAAATTATAGGTATCAAATAATGCCCCGACAAAGCTACAAGCTAAACCAATAACTGCTATTCCTCGCCAGGAATTGCCACTGCCAAAGGCAGCTAAAAACTCGACTATACCTTGACGCATCGCTGCCGAAATTGCTGCCAATCCTGGAACATGACTGGTTAAAGAAAAACTAACCAATACCCCAGATATTAACAATACAGGAGCTACGAAGCTAAAAACGATTGTTAGCGCCAGCGTAGGGCGAAAACTTGGCAAAATGCTCATTTGGTGCATATTTTCGTTAGTTAACTCAACGCAAAAGTTTGTGGACAATTGCTATTTTCTACAATAAGCGCGATCGCGCTAAGGGTAACTAGACCTTCAACAATCTTAAATTTTCATTAAAAGTTTTGTTAACTACTCCAAAGCAATGTAATGAGAAGTATTGGTTACATTAAGCAAATAGACTACGCAGAAAAGTCTTTTGGGATACTTTTGAAGCAAAAATTAGCATTTTTTTAGCATAAGTTAATTTATGAGAATAGTTTGAAGCTCAATAAAGCGCTCACCAATAGGTACAATGAAACTTTTGCAGCAGGCAGAAATTGTGACTAGCTCAAGCTTGAGGGTATGGGGTCAGCGCTTAATAGCAGCTATTTTGCTAGGCGGACAAGTATTGTTTCACTTGCTCAAAGTTAAAATTCACCGCCGCAATACCATCGAACAAATGGCCGCCGTAGGGCCGGAATCATTGCTAATTGTCGTCATCACCGCCGTTTTTGTAGGCATGGTTTTTACAATTCAAGTAGCTAGGGAATTTATCAATTTTGGGGCCGTACAGGCGGTAGGCGGGGTACTTGCGATCGCCTTGACGCGAGAACTTGCCCCTGTAATTGGAGCGGTGGTACTGGCGGGTAGAGTGTGTTCGGCTTTTGCGGCAGAGATCGGCACGATGAGAGTTACCGAACAAATAGACGCACTTTATATTCTCAAAACCGATCCGATTGATTACTTAGTAGTTCCCCGCACCATTGCTTGTTGCTTGATGATGCCAATTTTGACGCTGATCTTTCTAGCTACTGGATTAGCTGGGGGCTTTTTGGTTGCCAATAACTTATATAACTTGTCTCAAAATGTATTTTTTGATTCTGTACAGAACTTTTTGAGCGTTTGGGATGTATTTAGCTCTGTAATCAAAGCAGGGTGTTTTGGGGCTTTAATTGCCATAATTGGCTGTAGCTGGGGTTTGACTACTACCGGAGGCGCTAAGGGTGTTGGACAATCTACTACTGCTGCCGTAGTTACTGCCTTGTTAGCGATTTTTATCAGTAATTTTCTTTTAACCTTGGTAATGTTTCAAGGTAGCGGTAGCGCAGTGTTGTAAAACTTTAAAATAGGAAACAAGGTTATAAATCAGGGTAAAAGTAAAAATTATGACTATTTCTAGTACGCCACAATCAGCTTCAACCGTGCAACTTGCCCCTAGTTATGCTTTGCCTATAGTTATTGTCATTGCCGCGATTCCCGTGTTTTTATTCCAGATGTGGGTAGGATTAGTTTGCGCTGTATTTGGTTTATTTCTCTTGTTTCAAGCGGCAACAATTCGCCTGCAATTTAGCGACACTGCTTTAGATATTTATCGCACGGAAACTTTAATTCGTAGCTTTCCTTATGCTGAATGGCAAACTTGGCGTATATTTTGGTCATCCGTACCGATTTTGTTTTACTTTAAAGAAGTTAAAAGTATTCATTTTCTGCCAATTTTGTTTGACCCCAAAATGCTGAAAAGCTGCTTAGAGCAACGATTACCCAACAAGTAGAAATAAATTTTATTGAGTGCTTGGCGAACTTGTTTTTATATGAATGCAGACCAATTTCCCATCCCCGAACCAAATACTGAATCTGTTGCAGCATCAGAAGCTAATCTTAATTATTTAGAGCATATTTCAGTATCAGAAGACGAGTCTTCAACCCAATCTGATAAAGAGGACTCGCTGGCGAAACGCATAGCTGCTTTGCAAGTCAAAGAACAAAGCTTAAAACAAGAAATTGCAACTTTGCAAGCGTCTTACAGTTCAATTTCCGAGCAGTTGGTACAAACGCAAAATGCTATGTCAGTAGTGGTGCAAGAATCTTTGGCGCACCTAGAACAACGCAAGCAAACTTTACAAATTGCCATCGAACAGCTAGAACGCCGCTCCGAACGCATCCGCGCGGAGATGCGAACGACTTTTGCTGGTACTTCTCAAGAATTAGCAATTAGAGTACAGGGCTTTAAAGATTATCTAACGGGGAGCTTGCAAGATTTGGTAGCTTCCGCCGAACAGCTACAATTAACCCCCATCGCCAAAGAGCCGCCTTTACCAACCGTTCCCAAAATAGAAGCGCCGCCACCAAAAAAAGTAGTCGCGCCACCAAGTACGCCGCAATTTGCCGAGCAACGCTTCCAATCGACAACAAAAGAAATTCGCCAAATGCTTGACGAATATCGTACCAAGCCCGATTACTACGGAGAACCTTGGAAACTACGCCGCACCTTTGAACCCATCCATGCAGAGCGGGTGTCGCAGTGGTTTTTCAATCAAGGCGGTAGAGGTGCATTAAAAACTATGGGTAGTCGGTTGCAAAATATCTTGATTAGTTCGGCGATTATATCGATCTTGTCAGAGTTGCATGGCGATCGCCTCCGGGCGTTAATTCTCGCTAACATGCCCGAACGTCTAGGAGAATGGCGGCGCGGGTTGCAGGATTGCTTGGGCATTACTCGCGCTGATTTTGGGCCCGATCGCGGTGTAATATTATTTGAGTCTGCGGAGGCTTTGGCGATTAAAGCCGAGCGTTTAGTTAAAGCTAACGAGTTACCGTTAATCATTGTTGACGACTCGGAGGAAAAAATTAGCCTTTCTTTGCTGCAATTTCCTTTGTTACTTGCTTTTGCTCCCGATCCGCAACTGGCTAGAGAGCGAGAAGACGACTTTTTTAATTAAAGCGATGTCCCTTTTTTAGAAAAAATATGCTTAGTTGGTTAACTTTGGGCGGCGCGCTTTTATTTGTGGCTTACTTACTTGGTTCGATTCCCACAGGCTACACCGCCGCGCGGGTGCTAAAAGGCATCGATATCCGCGAACACGGTTCTGGTTCTACAGGGGCAACAAACGTGCTGAGAACCCTCGGAACTGTGCCAGGAGCGTTTGTTTTACTGGTAGATGCCCTCAAAGGGTATGGCGCGATCGCCCTTACTCATTGGCTAGTTGGTTTCGCGGCGAATCATCAACTAATTCCTCCGACTGTAAATGCTACGGCTTGGCTTCCCTGGATGGTTGCAAGTGCTGGTTTAGCTGTTGTTTTGGGACATAGTAAGTCAATTTGGCTGGGTTTTAGCGGTGGTAAATCGGTGGCTACAAGTTTGGGGGTTTTGCTGGCAATGTCTTGGATGGTGGGCTTATCAACAATCGCAGTTTTTGGTTTAGTATTTGCCCTTTCGCGGATTGTATCGCTAAGTTCTATTGCTGGGGCGATCGCAGTTTCTTTACTAATGTTATTTTTTCACCAGCCCTTGGCTTATATACTCTTTGCGCTCACAGGTGGTGTTTACGTTATTTGGCGACATCGCAGTAATATTGAGCGGTTAATTGCGGGTACGGAACCGCGAATTGGTCAGAACTTGGCTACCCACGAGCAGAAGACTTCTGTTTGAGGCGGTGATTTTGGGGGACAGAGGGACAAGGAGATAAGGAGACAAGGGGACACAAGAGTGGATTGCTAAGGTTTTTGGTTTGAGTGCAAATTGAGTGCTAAGTGTTGCTAGAACACAGGTAGTTGTTCAAATTTTTAGCGGGAAAGTTACTGTAAAGGTTGAACCAACGCCAACTTGGGAGCTTAATTCAATTTTGCCTTTTAATAGTTGGACAAGTTGAGAAACAATTGCAAGTCCTAACCCTGTACTCTCAGGCAGATAAGATTTTTTCTCGCTGCTAACTCGGTAATAAGGATCGAAAATTAATTTTCGATCTTCGGTGCTAATTCCAATTCCAGTGTCGCTAACTATTAGCACCCATTTGTCGCTATCTTGACTTTCGCAAGTTATTTTAACTTTGCCTTCATAGGTATAGCGCAGAGCATTACTGACTAAATTTGTGATAATTTGCTGCAATCTTAGGGAATCGGTCATAATTTCATCGGGAGCGCGATCGCAGTCTACTATTATTTGTAGCTGTTTTTCTCGCACTGATGGCTCTAACATTTCCACTACGCTATCGACTAAAAAGTGAATGCTCGTAGGGATTGCGTGCAATTTCATTTCCCCAGCTTCGTAGCGAGATACTTCCAAAGCATCATTGACCAGGCGCAGTAAATGCCTGCCGTTGCGTAATACTCGTTCAATATGTTCGATATTAGTAAAGGTGTCTTTTACTTCCGCAGACTTGCGTTCTTGACGCAAAAATAAATCTGAGTAGCCAATAATTGAAGTTAGGGGATTTTTGAACTCGTGGGCTAAGTGAGAAAGGTTGTCTTGATTGGCGCGTACAAGGCGCGTCAATTCTTGATTATTTAACTGCAATTGACTTTGCAACTGCTGTAGTTCTCCCAAGCGCTCGTCTACATAGCTTTTAAAACATTGAGAAATCGCTTCGTCTAATGTTGCATCTATCAGCCGAAAAACTCGGAATACTTCTATTGGTTTTGCCTGCAATAACTCAGTTTCTAAGGTTGTAAATATAACTTGGCGCAACAAACGATACTCGCGGGCAATTTCTGTGGGATCGAAGCCTTGAGAGGCGCGAAGTACGCCATGATGCCAGCTTGCTTCTACAATCGGCTGAAATTCACTATTTTGATGTTGAGAAACTACTGTCACCATAGCCTCAAGTACGAGAGCAATATGATTTTGAATAGCTGTATGCGATAGATTATCGGCGCTTTCAATTTGTCTGTCTTGACGAACAGCGCTCACCCATAGGTCTGTAATTACGTTAATTTTATCGCTCAACAATTGACTAAAATCATTCATTTTGAAGACAGTAGAGGCGTACCTATTTGGTTCTTACGCTTATTTTAGTTGACCAATGCTTTTTTAAACGCAATCCAAATAGCGTGTCATTTCCCAATTGCTTTAAAGCACATCGTCAAGTATCCAAGCTAGATGGCACAATTTAATTATGGATTGGCAAGAAATTTCTGGTAATTGGGTATTAATTCCCCCGCACCCAGTGGGGATCGTACATTTTTTAGGCGGGGCGTTTGTGGCGGCGGCTCCTCAAGTAACTTATCGTTGGTTATTAGAGCAAATCGCCAAGCACGGCTACGTTATTGTAGCTACGCCTTTTGTCAATACTCTCGATCATAGGGCGATCGCGCGGCAGGTTTTACAAGGCTTCGAGCGGACTATAGAAGAACTACAAAAGCGCTCTCTACTCCGCAAGCAATACTTACCTATTTATGGCTTGGGTCACAGTATGGGTTGCAAGCTTCACCTTTTGGCTGGTAGCTTATTTTCTGTAGAGCGATCGGGCAATATTTTAATCTCTTTTAATAACTATGCGGCGCGAGACGCTATTCCTTTTGTCCAGCAATTTAATCCAGCTTTTGCGGTGGAATTTACTCCTTCGCCTCTAGAAACTAACAATCTCGTGCAAGAACGTTATAGCGTCCGTCGCAACTTGCTAATCAAGTTTAGCAATGATACCCTCGATCAATCGGCGGCTTTAACGCAACTATTGCAAGTCCGTTTTCCTAATATGGTTACAGCCCAAACTCTTAACGGTACGCATACTACACCATTGGGGCAGGAGGTCAACTGGCGATCGGGGACAAGTTTTACACCTTTTGATGCAATGGGTCAGTGGTTTAAACAAGAAGTTTATCGCGATCTAAATCAATTAAAAAATACCATCGTTTTTTGGCTAAATCCTCTTAAATCTCTACATTGACTAAATTGTATCTTCACTTAATTATTCATGTTTACGATTTTAATTATTGATGATGACCAAATAGTTCAATTAACTCTAAGAAAAATCTTAGAACAACAAGGATATCAAATAGTTACAGCCAATAGTGGTGAAACAGGCTTAGAAAAAGCACAACAATTACAACCAGCCCTAATTATTTGCGATTGGCTAATGCCAGGAATGGACGGTATAGAAGTTTGCCGTCAAGTTAAAGCTAATCCTCTTTTGTCTACTACATTTTTTATCGTTCTAACTTCTTTAGATTCGGTATCAGATGTTGTTAAAGGCTTAGACTCTGGGGCTGATGATTTTATTACTAAGCCTATTGAGCAAAACGAATTAAAAGCGCGGGTAAGAGCAGGTTTAAGATTGCATCAAATGAGCCGCGATTTGCAAATTCAAAAGCAGCTTTTGGAAACAGAATTGGGAGAAGCCGTAGACTATGTGCGGAGTCTTTTGCCAACTCCCATGCACCAGCCTCTAACTATTAATTCACGTTTTATACCTTGTAAAAAACTCGGTGGCGATTGTTTTGATTATTACTGGTTAGACTCGGACTATTTAGCAATTTATTTATTAGATACGGCAGGGCATGGTTTGGGAGCCACTTTGCCTTCTATTTCTGTACTAAACATTCTGCGTTCTCGTGCTATCCCGCGCCTAAATTACTATCAGCCAAACCAGGTTTTAAGTGCGCTTAATGATACTTTTCAAATGAATTATCATAATAATAAATATTTTACAATTTGGTATGGAGTTTATAATCGTGTCAATCGGCAATTAATATATGCCAGCGCCGGACACCCACCCGCCGTATTACTATCTAAAGATGCCGCAAACAATAGTCAACTCAAATTACTCCGAACTACGGGCGTGCCTGTAGGTATGTTTCCCGATTCTGAATATGCAAATGGATTTTGTCAAGTTGAAGAATTTAGCAGCCTTTATATATTTAGTGACGGGATTTACGAGATTAATTCGGCAAGTGGTAGAAACTGGGATTTTGACTCTTTTGTTAGCTTACTTCAAGAAAGATACAATCATGAAAATTTTAATCTTGATGAAATTCTAAAGTATTTACTAACATTAAATTCAAAAACTGTTTTTGATGACGATCTATCTATTTTAGAAATTACATTTGCTGGCTATACAAGTAAACCTAGCTCTATCAATTGGTAGAATATTTAATTTTTTAAGCAAGCAGGATAACAAAAGTTGCCGATTTTGTTAATATCGCTCCGTTTTAGTGAAACATTTGCAAGTCGAGTAAAGCTTGCAATTGACTTAGTGAGGTTACTGTAGTAAATATTGAATACAGCTAAAGCGTGTTAAATGGATTTTTATGGCTATTTTTGGTTCTTTTACCGCTCGCAAGCATGAAACTAGTAAAATTATTTTAATTCATGATTGGCATTGAACCCCCTAAACCTACCACCTGACAATGCTACCGAAATAGCGATCGCTCGTAAGATAAGATTTTTCTTATAATTTACTGCTATAAATTTTATATTTAACAATCAAAATAATAATTTATCATACCCATCACGCTTACTTGGGCGTTAATGGGTCTGGGAACTAGCAAGATAGTTGTGCGATCGCTTATATAACAAAAATAAAAACTTCAACCAATGTCGTAGTGGCGCGACAACTAAAAACTTAATTAAAAAAAGTTGTAATCTGTTTAAAAGGATGTCTGAGAAGTCTCTTTATTAGTAGCCAATTATTTAGATCTCCTTAAATCCCCCTTTTTAAGGGGGAGTAATATATATTTTCCGCCTTTTTTAGGGTGGCTAGGGGAGATCTCATGAAACGTAAGATACAAACTACCCCTTTCAGACATCCTCTAAGAGATTTTTTTACAGCAGAGATTTAACTTGCAACGCCAATCTAACTTTAACTGTAGCTAATTCTATGCTGCTAATACTTATTAGGGAAGATTTTTAAATAACTCCTTGTTACATTTTAAGTACATAATTGATTTTCCAGAAAAAATTTAAATAATGGTTTAAAACATTCTTTCTTTAAAAAACCTAGATGCTTAATTATTTTGTTTGAAAATAGAGAGCTATTTAATGATAAATCCGCAAGTCACTATCGTTGTCGTATCAAGAGAACATTTCAACTGTATTTGTGAGTCTTTGGAAAGTATTTACAACAATACAGATTTGCCATTCAAGTTAGTTTATATAGATAGTGGTTCACCGCCTAAGATTCGGCACTATTTGGAAGCGCAAGCCCAAATAAGAGGATTTCACTTAATTCGGACTGATTGCTACCTTTTTCCTAATCAAGCCAGAAATCTCGGTTTAAGCCAGGTCAATAGTGAATATGTTCTATTTATTAATAATGATGTAATTGTCTCACCAGGTTGGATGCAGCCGTTGATTCAGACGGCGGAAGACACTGAGGCTTCCGTAGTTGGCCCGCTAATTTGCATCGGCACGGAGCATCAAACAATACATCTTGCTGGGGGAGAAGCCCATATTGTACTAGAAATTGATGGCGATCGGTACAAACGACGCATTCATGAAAAGCGGTACTTTGATAATGAACAATTAGTTGATGTGCAGGCGCAATTGCGGAGGCAAAAGTGCGAATTAATAGAGTTCCACTGTATGTTAGTGCGGAGCGATATTTTTCAGCAAATTGGGCTGCTCGATGAAGCAATTTTGCTGCATAAGTGGGAGCAAATTGATTTTTGTCTGACGGTGATTTATGCAGGTGCAACTATTTACTGCGACCCGACGGTTGCCGTCACTTATATTCCCAAACCACCTTTTGTATTATCAGACATTGCTCATTCCATACCTTACTGGAATGAGAATTGGGAATTTAGCAGTTTGAACCATTTTTATCAAAAGTGGAATTTAGCTAACCAAGAAAACGATTCGCTTGAGAGGTTTGAGTGTCTGGGAATGCGATCGCTACAAAGATTATTCATATCTTTCATGCGCCAGTGGATTTTAAAAAAATCTTGCTCTTATTTAAACCAACTTTAGATTAGACTTCAGCGCCTCTGTGCTTGTTATTGCGAGAGAAACGCAATTACTGATACTTAAAAATAATTGGTGTATTTATAATTTGCCACAACTTTATAACACCACGCTCCTTTCCATTCCTGCAAGCATGGTTGTGGTGTTCTTAATGATAAAAACATAAAAGTTTTGTTTTTTTAAAGTTAGATTAAATAAGTATAAATTTTTATTACGTGCTAAGTAATACAATTTACTATATTAAAGTACAACAAAAGTCAAATAGTTACAATTTATACCAAAACTAAATTGGAAGCTCACCATCATTAGACAAAAACCAGCCTAGAACCCTAGATTTAAGAGGATCGAGCCGAAAAACGAAGGAATCAAAGTGTAGTAACCAAATAATGTAGTGCAACGGCGATGTAATGCAATTCATCTATTCTCAGACATGGATTAAAGTATTTTCCAGACTTCAAACACGCATTTTAGCTGCATACATCCTCTTGATGGCATTACTTGCCGTAATACCAATTGCGGTAATCCATCAGGTACTTGTCGTTCATCTTGAAGATCCGCTCGAAAAGGCGATTTCTCATGAGATTGAGGAGTTTCGACACTTAGTTAAAAACCGAAACCCTGCTACAGGGAAACCTTTGAGAGATGATATGGAGGCAATGTTTGATACCTTTTTGGAGAGCGAATCTAGCCTGAAAAATAGGTATTTTATTACGTTTGTGGACGGTCAATTTTACAAGTCGAGTGCAAAAAAACTGCCAGAGTCTTTGCAACCCTACACCGATGTGATGAAATCTTGGGCTAGTACAATTGAACCGGAAAAAGGTAAAGAAGTACATAACAACAGCATAATTTTATATCAATGCGAACCTGTTGTACTGAGGTATTCTGGTGCTTCAACAAAAACCCTGGAAAATTCTCGCGGAGTAATTGCAGTTGTTTATCACCTTACCGATGAATATCAGGAAGTCAATCAATTAATGATCGCTGTTTTCTGCGTAGCCGGGTTAGGAGCGGTGGTAGCTTGGATATTAACGGGACAAGTGCTGGCACGTCTGCGCTTACTGACGGAGACGACTCGTTTAATTACCGAATCTGACCTAAGTCAACGCATCGCTGTTAGAGGCTCCGATGAAATTGCCGAACTAACAATAACATTCAACCAGATGCTAGACCGCTTACAAGCGGCCTTCACCAGTCAGCGCGATTTTATAAATGATGCAGGTCATGAATTGCGAACGCCAATTACCATCATTCGCGGCTATTTAGAACTACTAAATGACGACCCTCAACAGCGACAGGAAACGGTAGACATAATTAATGATGAGTTGGAGCGCATGAATCGCTTTGTTAGCGATCTATTACTACTAGCAAAAGCAGAGCAACCAAACTTTTTAACTCTAGACATTGTAGACGTTGACTTGCTGACTGAGGAAATGCGAATAAAAGTCAAAGCTTTAGCCGATCGCAATTGGGATTTAGATTGTAAAGCTTCAGGCTACATTGTGGCAGATCGCTATCGACTCACTCAAGCTGTAATTAACCTGGCTCAAAATGCCACCCAACATACAACCGACGGGGATACGATCGCCATTGGTTCAGAAATCGTTAATGGTAGCGTTCGTTTCTGGGTGCGCGACACGGGAGAAGGTATTGCTCTTGCCGATCAAGAGCGGGTTTTTCAACGTTTTGCCCGTGCGACTGATAATTACCGTCGCTCCGAAGGCGCTGGTTTGGGATTATCGATTGTTAAAGCGATCGCAGTTGCTCACGGCGGTTATATGGAACTTGTTAGCCGACCTGGTGATGGGTCTACTTTCACAATTATTCTTCCCCTCGAACCCCCTCAACAGGTTTTATCTAAATGAAACGAATTTTGGTTGCAGAAGACGAACCGCGTATTGCCACTTTTATCGAAAGAGGTTTACGAGCTAATGGTTTTACTACTGCTGTTGCCAAAAATGGTCATGAGGCAGCGCAGATGGCGGATAGTAAAAATTTCGATCTGCTACTCCTTGATATTGGTCTTCCGGGCAAAGACGGCTGGGTAGTGTTAGAGGAATTGCGCGGTCGGGGCGAACAACTGCCAATTATTATCCTCACCGCTCGTGATGACCTAGACGATAAAGTTACGGGTCTACAGGGTGGGGCGGACGACTATATGACTAAGCCTTTTCACCTTGACGAACTACTAGCGCGGATACGGTTACGGTTGCGACCTAATGCCTTACCCAAAGGCAAAGAGGAAATGTTGCTAGTAGTAGGCAGTATTGTACTTAATTTGCACTCGCGTCAAGCACGAGTAGGCGATCGCATTCTCGATTTATCAGCCCGCGAATTTATCATGCTGGAAACTTTTTTACGCCATCCAGGGCAAGTCTTGAGCCGCGAACAGCTTCTCGATAATGTTTGGGGCTACGATTACAGTCCTGACACTAATATTATCAACGTTTATGTAGGTTACTTGCGTAAGAAACTAGGCGAGGATGCGATCGTAACTGTTAGAGGCATGGGTTATCGTCTCCAAACATAAGAAAGCTCTTATAAAACTATTGCCGTAAATTTACTTAGGTGGTGAATCCTAGAGTTAAGTGAATTTACTCAGCCACTCAAGCGTGCCACAGGTAAGCAAAGTAATTTAAGCGTAAATACACTTAATAAACCTTATTGATCTACTAGAGAAAGACTCACAACGGCACTCTCACCTTAGATCGAGAGCAAAACTGCATTTATTGGCAAGTTAAATCTTTGAACTTTACACAATCTTATTTATTGGATAGGTTAATTTTATACTTTAGACAGTTATATTTATAAGTGAAAATACGCAGTTATTGAGATCAGAGCAAGATTTGAATCAGTAAATGAAAACATAGTTGCAAAAGCTATTACGAGGAGAGTAAATCATGAAAAGTATAAAATTTGTCTCTGTTGGGATTGCAAGTATAGCCCTGGCGATTGGTTCGGCGGTGATGCCAGCCTTTGCAGAACTGGATGATTACGATCGCAATAGAGATTATGAAAATGAAAATAATTCACCGGAGACTGGTTATCCACTAACACAAGGCGGTTTCCCACAATGGTATAAAGACAAATCAGGTTTGAAATTAGACTTGTGCCTAGATACCCTCAACCCACTTTGTATACCTGCACCGTTGCCAGATCCTAGCGAAGATGCCCTTTTTCCAGGTAACTTTTCAGACGAAGCATTCTGGTGGACTGCTGAAGCGGAAACAACTACTACTGGTGGTTTTAGAGCCTTATTAGTGTTAGCAACCGAAGCAGCCTTTGGTAATGGCGATCCTGTTGATGGCGATCAGATTGTTTTTAACCGTACCCGCATTCGGATTCTAGGAGGTTTGATAACTAACAAATGGTATAGGATTACCTATCCCTACGGGAAAAAAGAATTACAAGCAACGACGAGAGATACTAGAAAGCCAGCTACGATCAATTTCACTGAAGACTTTGGTTGTGCGCCTTCCCTAGTATCGATATGTGATTTTGGTAGCCTTAGAGCGGCGGGCGGTAGAAACGGAGTCACAAATCCAATTGGGAGACCCTGGCTAACCTGGGACAATTTTGACACTAACTCAAATTCCCTCGACCCGGTAATCAGTGGTAGGTATGTCGGCGATCCTAATACCGATCACACAATAAAAGGTAGTCCTATTGCCGTTGACCCCCTTGTCCATCGATCGGGTTATCAAAACTTCTTTAAGGTTGAAGAACTTACTGGGAGGGGTGGGACAGTAGTTAAGACAATCGCCTACACAGACTTATTCTCCGTTTCGGGCAAAGTGTCAGAAGACTAGAGGATCTAGTGGAGAGTGATACAGTCCAAAAAACCAGACAGTAAGGGCATTGCATAGTTATTTAGAAGATATTAGGGGACAAATATTATTTGTCCCCCTAATCAATCTTACATTCTGGAATATTGGTAACACTTTCTTTAGTGATGCGTTGACTCTACTTTGTTCAAGACTAACTAAATAAAATATCAAGCTGAAAATTTAATACTTGCAAGTCTTTATTTGGCTTATTAGCAGCACAAAAGAAAGAATGCAAACAAAGTTAAGCAAATTTAGATTAAACACTATTTATCTATCCAGGAAGACGAGAAAATGAGCATCAGCAGACGAAATTTACTTAAATTAGGAGCGATCGCGGGTAGCTCGATGCTCCTACCTATATCACTCCAGGAACGCGGCTATGCAGGAACGGCGGGTAGCCCTGTAACTAAGCCTTTTACACTGGATTTTAAAATTCCCCCGGTACTGCGACCTGTAGCCTCTGATAATGAATCTGGTAGTAATGGCAACCAAAGCTTTGAGGGTACAGATTACTACGTCGTTGTCCAAAAACCTGGTAAGCAAGTTATAATTCCCGGTTATACGAGTACAGTTTGGGGATATAACGGTACGTTTCCCGGTTCCACAATCAAACAGCGCCGGGGGCGGCGATCGGTTGTTCGCCATATCAATAAGCTGCCTGCGGGTAATCCCTTTACAGTACATTTGCACGGCATGGCAGCCTTGCCTCAGTTCGATGGCTATGCAGAAGATTTGACAATGCCAGGTAACTATAAAGATTATGTTTATCCCAACGATCGCGCGGCGACTTTGTGGTATCACGATCACGCCGTTGGTAAAACTGCATTTAATGTGTATCAAGGATTAGCGGCTTTTTACCTCGTCCAAGATAGCTTTGAAGATAGTTTACCCCTGCCTAAAGGCGATCGCGATGTGCCATTAATGATTCACGATAAGCAATTTTCTAGGAGTGGCGCAGTCGTTTTTGATGATAATGGTCAAAAAGAGGTAATGGGCGATGTTATTACTGTCAATGGTGTAGCATGGCCAAAAATGAAGGTAGCACCCCGCAAGTATCGCTTCCGCATCTTGAACGGATCGATCTCGCGCTCTTACGGACTTTCACTTAGCAACGGCGATCCGATCTACGTAATTGGTACTGACGCAGGCTTGAAAACTTATGCCTCGCCAGTGAAAAACTTTCGGATTGGAATGGCAGAGCGTTACGACGTGATTATTGACTTTTCTAAGTATAAAAATAGCAGTGGCATTCAGCAGGTAACGCTAAAAAATCTCGACGTGCCGGGTAATGTCAAATACGATAATACCCATGTAATTATGCGTTTTGATGTCGATCCAAGTCTCAATGCTACAGCAACCCCCGATCCCGATGGAATAGAATCCCTGCTTGGTCAAAACAGTGCAACCAAAAGCACGATTCGTCCAGTTAAACTATACACAGAACAAGAAATCAAAGACGCACACCGTAAATCTTGGAAGTTTGAACGAACCAATAGTTTGTTTGCGATCGATGGCAAGGTTTGGGACAAAGACCGAGTTGATGCCAATCCCGATTTGGATGGAATTGAGGTTTGGGAGGTTGTCAATAATAGTGGCGGTTGGTTTCATCCCGTACACGTTCATCTAATCGATCAACAAATCATCACTCGCAATGGTCGAGCAGATCTTGTTGCTGATTACGAGAAAGGCTGGAAGGATGTTTTTTACCTTGGGCCGAATGAAAGGTTAGAAGTGATTGGCAGGTATGGGCCGCACCAGGGTAGGTACATGATGCACTGTCACAATACAGTACATGAAGACCACGACATGATGACCCAATTTGAAGTTGGCGATGGTGGAGACGATCCCATTAATAGCGCTCCTCGCTTCAAAATTCCCTTTGATAGTAGCGGTAAAGAGATTAAACCTTGGGAGTACAGCAACAGTTTAAAATTCCCAGAACCCTGTATGAATCTCGATCAGTATCCCGATTACTTGTAATCACTTCAGTAAATGTCTTGGCTAAAATTTTTTAATTAAGTTTTAGCCTGCATTGAGCTTTTTTATTTCAGACCCCCTAGAACTACCAAGTTATAGCTATGCAAACTATTTACAAAACAATCGCCATAGAAATAGTAGCTATTTTAGGTTGCATAACTGCGATCGCTCGTGAAATGCCTGCACTAGCACAAAGTCATCCCTCAACGCACATGGAGGGTATGAATATGGGTACAAGGGGTACACCTCCAGGACAATTTCGCTTCCTCACCAGTAACGAACGTGCTGCTTTTCAGTTATACAACCAAGGACTGCAAAAGCTGACACAAAATGATTACAAGGGAGCGATCGCAGCTTTTACCCAAGTAGTAAATTTCAATCCTCATTACGATATGGCTTATACCTATCGGGGTGATATCTACCGCAAACTGGGAAACTATCAAGCAGCTATCGATGATTATACAAAAGCATTGCAGACTAACCCTGGTTTCACTTATCTCTACAATAGTCGTGGTAACTTACGGGAGGCTTTAGGAGATATTAATGGCGCAATAGAAGACTACACGCAAGCTATCGAAAGTTATCCCGAACAAGCAACAGGTTATAGCAATCGTGGATTTGCGCTCTACAAACTTGGAGATATTCAAGGAGCAATGCAAAACCTTGATGAAGCAATTATAGTTAATTCTGGTGATGCTTACGGTTATGTTAACCGCGCTAAGGTTTATAGCAGTTTAGGTAAGCGATCGCAAGCAATTGCCGATTATCAAAAAGCTAAAGCGATCTATTGGGAGCAAACAAGGATAAGTGAATATCTAAAAGTAATTGTTGCTTTGGAAAGTTTATGATTTTTATTAAAGTTTATCCAGGTTTCTAACTTATATCGCTGATAGAAATATCCCCGCTTTACTAGGTAGGGAAAAACGGGTTATATTAACAAACTCTAGTTTTTAAACATATATTTATTGGTCTAGTTAGTCCCCATATACCTTACGATTAAAGTTTTCAAGTTTTTGGTAATTGTACTGGTTAGAGGTAGCTAGTTTAGTTTTTGAGAGAGTTTTAGGGACGCGATCGCATAACTTACTAAGGTCTACAACCCTACCGCTTGTTGTCTTCATGAAGCAAGCAAGATTAACAAAACTAGACTTTGAAGCCGCTTGTAAAGGCGGATGTTTTTGCTGCCGTAAATCATCGCTAAAAGCAGCGCTGCATACAAAAGGATTTAAGGCAATTAATGTAAAAACTATGAATTTTAGCAATATTATTTTTAGCCTTTAATAAAATATTGTTGGCAATAATATTATAGCTCGTTACATTTTAAAAACGTAAAACTGAGTATGTAAAAATATATTTTGTAAGTTTTGTAGAGGATATTTAAACTGAATAAACATTTTTACTAATAAAATAATTTTATTTAATTCCTATACATTATCAGGGCGTAAAGTATTGCGCCCTGATAATGTACCTGTCTCAATTGAGAAGTGCTAGATCGGCATTGAGTTAATTAAAAGGCATTGCTGAATTTAGATATGATTATCCCTTTGCTGCAACCTATCCTTTGTGTTATCACCTTGTCCCCTTGTCTATTCCTCTTTCATCCTTTAGTTCAGCAACGCCAATTAAAACTTACTGCTGTACAAAGGGAGATGACTCGTAGTGTTTTAGCAAGTCTGCGGGATCGTTGTAAATTGCCAGTGCATCGGCAAGTTGCGAGTCATCAAAGCCACCACAGCGAAACGCAATTACGCCAACACCTGCCTTAGATGCGGCTTCAATATCGTAAGGTGTATCTCCGAGCATAATTGCTTGCTCTGGTTGCAGATTTCCCTTACTTAAGGCTACTTGTACTAAGTCTGGCTCAGGCTTAGAGGAGTCTGCATCGCTGGAGGTTGTTGTCGTTTCTTCCGTTAATAAGTCTTCTACTTCTCCCGCTTCCAGTAAACTTGATAATTCTTGACTGGTGGCGGAACTAGCTACTACTAACTTAAAACCATCTTGCTTGAGTCGTTGCACCAACTCCCGCGAACCTGGAGCAGGGGCTAAATTTGCACTAAACTTGTCAATAATTAACTCCTTGCGGCGATCGGCGGCTTTTTTGCCAACTCCTTCTTTTCCTGAAAGTTCTGGTAATATACGCGGAATAAGTTGATCGCCTCCCATTCCAATTAAGGGACGAACATCCGCAAATTTTATTTTGTATCCCTGTTCTGCAAAAGCTTCTACCCAAGCTTGGGCATGAGCATCATTACTCAATACCAAAGTTCCATCAATATCTAACAGCACACCTTGAATTGACATATCTAACTTTCGCCGCTTTGTCCATTAACTTTTTTAAGTAAACAAAGTCTTGAAGCTATTACATCCATCTTCAGAAACAGGGTGGTTAGGAGAAGTAGCTATCGCGATAGGGAGATGCGATCGCAAAAAACCCAAATAATTAGCCGCGTTCTCGTGTTATTCCACACCTAAATTACTATCAGCAATATTATGAGTATTGCTCAATCAGTTTGCTATGGGATTGAAGTGGTTAGAGGGCGAATGGTCTTCAGATTTACGCTTGTTTAATGTGATGAGCGCGCTATATTTCGGTCAGTATAGTTTTGCTGAATCCAGGTTTGGTAAGCTCCTGACTGGACTTGCTCAACCCAACCAGGATTGCTTAAATACCACTGAATAGTTTTTAATAAACCACTTTCAAAACTTTCTTTGGGCTGCCATCCCAAATCCCGCTTAATCTTGTTGCAATTAATAGCATACCTTCGATCGTGACCGGGGCGGTCTTTTACAAAAGCGATTAGAGAAGAATAGCGAAAGTTTAATTTTGGGGCCAAGTCATCAAGTACAGCACAAATTTTCTCAACAACCGCTAAGTTCTTTTGTTCGTTTTTGCCACCAATATTGTAAGTCTCGCCTATTAGGCTTGTTTGTAGCACCAAGTAAATAGCTTCGCAGTGATCCTCGACATATAGCCAGTCGCGAATATTTTGTCCATCTCCGTAAATGGGTAAGGGCTTCTCATTCAGAGCATTTAGAATTATCAAAGGGATCAATTTTTCAGGAAACTGGCGCGGGCCGTAGTTATTGGAGCAGTTGGTTGTTAAAGTTGGTAAACCGTAGGTATGATAGTAAGCCCTTACCAAATGGTCAGACCCTGCTTTTGATGCCGCATAGGGACTATTAGGCGCGTAGGGAGTATCTTCGCGAAAAGCTGGCTGCGCGGGACTTAAGGAGCCGTAAACTTCATCCGTAGAAATGTGTAAGAAACGAAATTGCTCTTGCTCTTTTGAAGGTAATTTTTCCCAGTAAACTCGACTGGCTTCTAAAAGTTGAAAAGTTCCTATTACATTAGTGTGAATAAAAGCTTGGGGATTAAGAATCGAGCGATCGACATGGCTTTCCGCCGCAAAATTTATAATTGCGTCTGGCTTCCTCTGCTCTAAAAGACTAGATATTAGTTCAATATCACCAATATCACCACGAATAAAATGATATCCAGCATCATTTTGCAATTCTGCCAAATCTTGCAGGTTGCTGGCGTAGGTTAATTTATCTAGATTGATAATGTTACCCCACTGTTCTTTTCTAGCTTTAAGGATAAAGTTAGAGCCGATAAAGCCAGCACCACCCGTGACTAGAAACGTTTGCATTCTCTACTGAGGAAAATAAACAATACTTGACATTATTTCATAACTCAAATAGGATGCTGTATTTTGCGCTCAATAAACGAGCGCAAAATAATGTATAAACAAGCAGAGTGTCTATAGTTTATTAGTCTATAGCGATCGCCTTTTCCGCGTAGGCGCTCTCCTCTATATGAGTGGTAGGGTCGCGCAGGTCTTCTACCAAGGCTTGAATCTCTGCGGGTGGGGGTGGAGTTAGACGAGACACAATCAGCGTCACAATAAAGTTAAGGATTGTACCTAAAGTCCCAATACCTTCTGGCGACACGCCGAAGAACCAGGGAGGCATCCCATAGAATTTGACACCGACAATATAGGAAAGAGTGAATAGCAGCCCGACAATTATGCCAGAAATCGCTCCTTCTTTATTAGTGCGCTTATCGAAAATGCCGAGAATGATTGCGGGAAAGAAGCTGGCTGCGGCTAGTCCGAAGGCAAATGCTACTACCTGCGCCACAAATCCCGGCGGATTGATGCCAAAATATCCTGCTAGGACAATAGCAATACCCACCATGAACCGTCCCACCATCAAGCGTTTTGCTTCCGAAGCATGGGGATCGATCGTGCGGTAGTAAACGTCATGAGCGATGGAACTAGAAATTACGAGTAGCAGACCAGAAGCCGTAGACAGCGCTGCTGCCAGCCCTCCAACTGCCACCATGGCGATCGCCCATGGGGCAAGTTTGGCTACTTCTGGTGTTGCTAGAACAACGATATCTGGATCGATTTTGACTTCGCTAGTCGCCTCGTTTGGCGTAAGTTGAATCCGACCATCAGCATTTTTATCATTAAATGTTAATAGTCCAGTATTTTCCCACTTAGTTGCCCAATCCAACTGGCGAATTTCAGTAATGGTGTTGTTGTGGATGCTGTTAATGAGATTGTAGCGGGCAAAACTAGCCAAAGCTGGAGCAGAGGTATATAAGATGGCAATAAATAGCAATGCCCAACCTGCTGAGTAACGCGCCGAGCGCACGTCAGGAACAGTGTAAAAGCGGACAATTACGTGCGGCAATCCCGCCGTACCTATCATTAATGCCAGCGTAGTAAATAACACATCAAGCATGGACTTATTAGCAAAGGGCTGGGTGTATTCGCTAAAGCCCAGATCGGTCTGAATGCCATTCAACCTACCGACAATATCGCCAAAAGTAAATCCTAGTTGCGGTACAAATATGCCCGTCAACAAAAAGGAGATGGCGATCGCTGGAATTAAATAAGCTACAATTAGGACGCAATACTGGGCTACCTGCGTCCAAGTAATACCCTTCATCCCACCGAGGATAGCAAAGAACGCCACAATTACCATGCCTAGAATTACACCCGTGTTGATGTCTACTTGCAAGAAGCGGCTGAAAACTATGCCCACCCCGCGCATTTGCCCAGCTACATAAGTAAACGAAATAAAAATTGCTGCCACCACCGCTACTATACGAGCCATATTTGAGTAGTAGCGATCGCCAATAAAGTCGGGTACGGTGTACTTACCAAACTTACGCAGATACGGGGCAAGCAACAAGGCAAGCAGTACATAGCCTCCAGTCCATCCCATCAAGTAAATAGAGCCGTCATAGCCTAAAAAGGAAATCAAGCCTGCCATGGAAATGAACGAAGCGGCAGACATCCAATCTGCCGCCGTAGCCGCACCATTAGCAATTGATGGGATATCGCGATCGGCAACGAAAAAGCCTTTAGTATCCTGCACCCGCGATCGCCAGCCAATGTAAGTGTACAAAATAAAGGAGAGAACTACTAAAACGGTTGTCCAAGCTTCAACTGACATAATTTAAGCCTCTGGTGTTTTTGAATTATTGACTGGCAAAGGGTCTGCGTTATTGGCTGCGTCACGACTATACTTGCGATCGAGCTTGTCCATTTGCACGGCGTAAATAAAAATCAGGGCAACAAACACATAAATCGACCCTTGCTGCGCCATCCAAAAACCAAACGGCACTTTGCCAAGTTGAATAGTATTTAGCGGTTGTACCAACAAAATGCTAAATACCAGCGAGACAAGCGCCCAAACAATCAAGAGATTGCGAATTAAAGCTGTATTCGCCCGCCAATAAGCTCGATGATGCTCTTTAAGATTTTTCATTGCTGCAAAAAGATATTAAGTGTTTAAAGTTAGAAGCAATATCCGATCCGTTACTTATTGATACCCATAGGCTACAAGTTTTCATCTTGTTTTATTTAGAGATTTATCGGCTGAGTTAGTGAAAGGACATTGGTTTGGCTTTGAATTACTAGGAGAAGACCTAAGAAAGGATGTTTGTTCATTATTCCATCGTTTCCAAGGTGCAGGCAGGGGAAAAAAATTGGGTTTGAAGCAAACATCTTGCATCTCTTGATGAAACACTTCTGTTGTAGAAGCAGACATCGGCGGCACGATTCTACCCCAATCCGCAGGCACTATCCTTCCAGCCTCCGCTTCTCGTTGCCAGTGCCGCATAAATTGAGCAGACGCTGTATGATGATCGACGATCGTTACACCACACTTGATAAATGAATGTAAAACGGCACGATTCAGTTCGATTAATGCCCGATCTTTCCACAGCGATAGCTTTGAGCGCGTATTTAATCCCATTTTTTGGGCGACAGTGGGTAACAGGTTGTAACGCTGCACATCCCCAAAATTGCGAGCGCCAATTTCCGCACTCATGTACCAACCGCTAAAAGGCGCGCAGGAATAAGAGATGCCGCCAATCTCCAATCGCCAGTCTGAAACCGCAGGAAGTGCATACCATTTGAGGTTGAGGTCTGCAAACCAGTCATAATCGGGATGCGTGATCGGAACTTCCATCACAGCTTCTTTTGGCAGTTCAAACAGTTGCGGTTTTTGCCCAGGCATCTGAATAACCAACGGCAAGACATCAAATTGAGTGCCTTGCCCTCGCCAACCCAAGTGTTGACAAAACTCAGTAAATTCAGTTTGGGCGGGATCGCCCACAATCCTGCCCTTCGCTTGACGATATCCGGCATAGCGAATTAATTGTGGATTCCAAATGCGGATACCAGGTTGTCTAGGTGAATCGGGCGCAAAAATGCTAATTGTTGAGCGAATATTCCCGCCATTGGTCGCCTGTTGCAGGTGTTCCACGATCGCCGCAAAAATTTCTTCGGCGGTAGTGAGATGGCGTAGGTCTCGCACGTTGAGAGACTCCCAAAAGATGCGTCCAATACAGCGCGTACTGTTTCGCCAAGCCACTTTTGCACCGTAAATTAATTCATCTTTACTCTGCCAGTAAGTGCGCAACTTTCGATAATCAAGGGCGATCTCTGCAAGACGTTCCTGCAACTGAGTTTGTGGAAGCGAGTGTTCTTGATAAAATAACCGCAGATAGTCGTTCGCTTCTAGCAACAGAGTTGGTAACGATTCTGCTTCTTCAATTTGTTCGCGGTAATGCTTGTTGTTAAGTTGCATAGTGTCAAGAGGAATGTTGAGTTGAATTGACTGGCGTTTTAGGAGAGTTTGTCGCTAAAGAACTGCTAGGTTCTTTTAAGAAAAAAGCACATAAGCTGGCACAAATTAGCGCTGCAATGCCCATACTGTAAAAAAGCGTTTGAGTATTATTGCTGAGGCTATAAATCAGCAAATAAACTACGCCACCGACATTGCCATAAGCACCCACACTTCCGGCGATTTGTCCAGTCACGGATTTGCGGATCAATGGCACGATACTAAAGGTTGCTCCGGCTCCAGCTTGAACAAAATAGGCGCAGAGCATCGTTAGAGCGATCGCAACGGTGAGATTTGAGCGCTCGTCAAGCTTGCCCATGAGCAAGTAGCCGATGCCAATACCGATTGTTAGTCCGGTCATTGTCCATTTTCGACTGCCCGTGCGATCGCTAATCAGTCCACCGCTAGGACGAGATACTAAATTTAAGACCGGATAAGCAGTTGCAACTAAACTTGCCATCACCGGATTGAGTCCGAACGTTTGTTCAAACCAAGTCGGCAACATAGATAACACGGTAATTTGAGAACCGAAATTTGTTAAATAAGTGAAGTCGAGCAGCGCAATTTGTCGCACCTGGTAACGTTCGTTAGGTGGATAACGCACGCTAGGTTGGAGAAACTCCCCACTCAAGGGGTTGAGCGAACCAACAATTTCCCGATTGACCTGCCAAGCTTTGTAAAATTGAAATACATACAGTAGCCCTAAAAAGACCCAGATCGACTGCACTTGAACCCAATTTAAGAAGCGAATATTATTTTGAGCCAACGGATAGGTCAGTAATCCTAGTGAAAAAAGCAACCCTAAATCCAATAGTGTCATTGTCCAAAAACTACGCGCGCTTGTAACTTCTAATCCACCATGTCGCCTAGGACGCTGGTACACCCCGCCGGATGGAGTATCTTGGGTATAATGAAAATAGATGCTGCCGTAGAGCGCTGTAATCAAACCAATCGTGGCGATCGCCATCCGCCAATTCAATGTTCCACCTGTAAAATAGGCGATCGTTAAAGCTAACACCGGGAGACAAAACCCAGAGGCGGCTGCACCAAAGTTACCCCAACCGCCGTAGATTCCTTGCGCTAAACCAATTTCTTTAGATGGAAACCACTCGGCAACCATCCGAACGCCGACTACGAACCCGGCTCCCATGATGCTGTTAATTAGACTGCTCCAAACCAGTTGGTTGAAATCATGGGCGGTTGCAGTTAGCAAGCAAGGTACTACAGCAAACATCAGCAATGCCGAAAATGTCAACCGAGGCCCGTAGCGATCAAGTACCATGCCAATTGCAATCCGAGCGGGAATGGCCAGCGCCAAATTGCAAATTGCTAAAACTTTTAGTTGCGGTAACGTAAGATCCAGTTCGCGCTGGATCGTTGTTGCAAAAGGAGCAAAGCTAAACCAAACCACGAATGAGAGAAAAAAAGCTAACCAAGTGAGATGGAGAATGCGGTAGCGTTCTCGAAACGAGAATAAAGCTTGTAGCATGATTTACTCCTTACTGAACTAAAGGATGGAAGAGGAGGAGACAAGGGGATAGGGGGACAAAAAGAAGGGTGAGTTGCTGTAGAGGGATAATCATATCTAAATTCAGCAATGCCGAAAAAACATCGGCAGCGATTCTGCATTTCCACTTCGTTCGCGGATCTGCTGATTATTGAGTTTCATGATGTCATGGGGGAGGTTTAGTGGAAGCGACGGCCGTTTTAGGAGAGTTTGTCGCAGAAGAACTCTGAGGTTCTTTTAAGAAAAAAGCACATAAGCTGGCACAAATTAGAGCCGCAACTCCCATACTGTAAAATAGAGTTTGGGCATTGCTGAGACTATAAATCAGCAAATAAACTACGCCACCGACATTGCTATAAGCACCCACACTTCCGGCGATTTGTCCAGTTACGGACTTGCGGATCAATGGCACGATACTAAAGGTTGCACCCGCTCCAGCTTGAACAAAATAGGCGCAGAGCATCGTTAGAGCGATCGCAACGGTGAGATTTGAGCGATTGTTAAGCTTGCCCATGAGCAAGTAGCCGATGCCAATACCGAGCGTTAATCCGGTCATTGTCCATTTGCGACTGCCCGTGCAATCGCTAATCAGCCCACCGCTAGGACGGGATACTAAATTTAAGACAGGATAAGCAGTTGCAATTAAGCTTGCCGTCACCGGATTTAATTCAAACGTTTGTTCAAACCAAATTGGCAACATAGATAACATGGTAATTTGAGAGCCAGAGTTTGTTAAATAAGTAAAGTTGAGCAGCGCGATTTGCCGCACCTGGTAACGTTGGTTAAGCGGATAGTGCTGACTGGGTTGTAGAAACTTCCCACTAAAGGGGTTGAGAGAACCGACAATTTCTTGATTGACCTGCCAAGCTTTGTAGAATTGAAATACATACAGTAGTCCCAGAAAGACCCAGATCGACTGCACTTGAACGACGTTCAAGAAGTGAATATTGCTCTGAGCCAACGGATAAGTCAGCAATCCTAACGAAACGAGCAAGCCTAAATCCAACAGCGTCATTGCCCAAAAACTGGGTGCGCTTGTAACTTCTAATGCACCATGTCGCTCAGGACGATGGTACACCTTGTTGGGTGGAGTATCTTGGGTGTAACGAAAATAGATGCTGCCATAGAAAGCTGCAACAAAACCGATGGTAGCGATCGCCATCCGCCAGTTCAATGTTCCACCTGTAAAATAGGCGATCATTAAGGCTAACACTGGCAGACAAAACCCAGAGGCGGCAGCACCAAAGTTGCCCCAGCCGCCATAGATTCCTTGCGCTAAACCAATTTCTTTGGATGGAAACCATTCAGCAACCATGCGAACGCCAGCTACAAATCCAGCCCCCATAATGCCGTTAATTAGACTGCTCCAAACTAGCTGATTAAAATCATGGGCAGTTACAGTCAGCAAGCAAGGCACTATAGCGAAAACGAGCAATGCCGAAAAAGTTAAGCGAGGCCCATAGCGATCGAGTACCATGCCAATCGCAATTCGGGCGGGAATAGTGAGCGCCAAATTGCAAATAGCTAAGACCTTCAATTGTATTGCTGTCAGGTGCAGTTCGTGCTGTATTGTTGTTGCAAAAGGAGCAACACTAAACCAAACCATAAATGAGATAAAACGAGCGAACCAATTGAGATGGAGAATACGGTAGCGTTCTCGAAACGAGAATAAAGCTTGTAATATGATTTACTCCTTTTTTGGGAATCTAAAACATTAGTAAATTGGTAGCGACAATCATTGAACCAAACAACAAAAATAAGTCTAAACTGATTACCAGAAATAGATTTTTATTCTAGAAAAGAGAGTAAAAAGTGGCTTTTTAGCCCTCTATTTATGTGTTATGTGTAGCTTTCTTCGTTGACTAACCCCGCGCCCTCAAAAATCGCGATCGCAAGGTGACATCATCTCGCTCTCTAATCTTGCCAGGTGATGCTGCTGCCTCCACTGAGACCCTTCACTAAAGCCTATTCGGTAGTAAAAAAAGATACTGAGCAGCCAGTGTTGAAAGGCAGGAAAGCACTTAAGAGAGCCATTTTTCCAGCCCATACAATAGAACTTGTATAAAAATCCCATTCTTTGCCTATACATCTCACAACCCCTCTGGTTGACATCTAACTGCGTACTACTGTTATTTGGTAGATGCCCTACTTCGGTGCTAGTTAATTTCAAACTAGACAATCGTTGCTCTCGAAGGTAAAACACCCCTCGATAGCGCAATATCTGCACTGATGGATAACCATTTTCAGGCTGAAAATGTTGCGATCGCTCCCTCATACTTTGCTCCTACCCAATAATCTCGGTATTGCTAAATTTAGATACGATTGTCCCTTTGCAGATTCCACCCTTCTCCTTGTCTCCTTGTCCCCCTATCCCCTTATCTACCCCTCTTTCATCCTGTAGTTCAGCAGCCGTAATCTCTTTATTCTTTTGATGAAACTCAATAAATGTCGCTTGAATTTGAAACATTGTTGCGACGGTACTCATAACGGGAGACGCGCAAAGTTCATGAATTAAAAAGGAATTTTTTGCCCAGAAAAACCCGATCGTCTTAAGGCTTCAAACTTTCCTCGCGATGTGAGCCACCAGGCTACTTCAGGATTAATTGCATAATATTCCGTCAAAAATTCTAAGTAGTCTGCATTAAAAAAGGTAAATGAAGGATGATTTAAAGCTTCTACTGAAATTTCAGTTTGAGTTAAACCAAAAGGAGGATTGCCCAACAATCGCCCAATTTTTTTAGGACTGTCTAGGTTGTGGAATGGCTTAATCGCACAGTCGGTAAAGCATTGCAGAATGACTTTGCCAGCAATAAATGCTTCTCCTGCAAGACTGATAATGTCACCATCTATGATGTAATGCGTAACAGTCAAGTTAGCTCCTCCGTTTTGAAGAAATTGAGTTGCAATCTCATGACTTGTTCCCGGAGAACTGAACGTTACCACTTGTCCCACCCAATCAGTCAGTTCAGTTGCTACAACTTGAGAAATCGCACCTCCTAAAGCGTGTCCAACAATGTCCGATTTTTGGCGAGTTGCTTGGGCAGCGTTGGTCAGCCATGTAGCGATCGCATCTTGATGCTCGAAAAATTGATTAAATCCAATTCCTTTGGGATGGTTATTGGCAATATCGTCAATCGCTTTACTCGTACCTCCAAAAACGAGTATAGGTGCTTGGCGTGCAGCAATTGGCAGCAACCCAAAGGCGCGAAACCCGCTATTATTTGATTCGTTAAAAAATTGGTCAATTATGTATCCTTTAGAGTAGAGAAACTCGTCTACAGATTTATCAAACGTAGGATTATCAAATACGTAAGCGATTTCTTTAGCAATAATTTCGTAGAATGAATGTTGTGTTGTCATGTTTTGACTCCCAATCTGCGATCTTAAAGAAGCGTCTCTTGCTAAAATCGTTTCATTGCTGACTCCAGTATTCCGATAGATTAGACTTCTGGCGCGAACAATCTTTTGTCTCCTAGCCCCTCGCTTTGGGGGATTTGCACTCCATTTTTTTTCAAAGCAAAGGAAACGCGCTGGGGCTTTTCAAGACTCACTTTTTGAGGTTTATTGACCTTGTTTATGGCTGTTCAAATCTCCAACGCCAGTTGATAGCACGAGGTTTTTGATAGGGCTTGGGGGGTGGAAGTTTACGCTCGAAAATATTTGCCCGATAAATTAGAGTTACTTTCTTCCAATCAGTTTCATCCTCTCTAATCACCACAGGACGAGGATTGTAATCAAAGGTGTTGCCGTTATAAGTAAGTTTGACTTTAGGCTGCTCTGTAGCATCAGAACTAGGCTTGATTGGAGCGGAAAATTTGTCAGCTTTGCTACAAGATGGAAATTGCATAATTAAGACTCCTTGAGATTAAATCTTTGATTAAGTGAAATATCCAGACCATGCTTGAAAACTTTGATATATTTATCAAGCTTCAGTAGCAGTTATTGTGGGATAGTCAACTGTTGTCTCATCGTTTCCTTGTAGTGGTTAAGGCTGCTAGAGATTAGCTGAGAGCAGACGTTTCCTAAAATTGACAAACTGAAAACAACAGAACTACCAATAATTACGGCGCTAAAAGATAGTAGAAATATCTTTTTAATAGTGCGTTGAGAATTAATAGCCATAACGTCCTCTATGGTTGTGATGTTTATAGTTCTATCCGTCGAGATGGTAAGAGCAATTAATTAGATCGCCCCTCGAAGGCGACTGTGATGGATTACTTTCTAGCAACCACTTAAGGGCGTGATTCTGTTGACGGGACAATCTACGGCGATCGCCCAACACTGACACCAGCCAAAGCACAGCTTCCGGTAAAGATAGGTAGTCATTGTCTGAAATACTTTGATAGCAAAGTTTCATGGTTCCTCTTTTTATGAAAAAGACAGCGTTTTTCCATGATTTGTCTAAGCTTCGGCTTCCTGACTGCCGAAATTACTGCTTCTAGTTATACCAGCGAGATGGGTAGAGTTATTCGGTAATTATTCGGGCGAAGATTATAAACTCGTGCAAACAAGTTCGTTTCATAGGTAGTAAATTGAGTGATGTATAAATTGTTTTTACTGCATTAATTTGAACTGTTATGCTCTGACCAAAGCGCGATCGCGCTTTCTTCTCGAACATCCCACAGACAAATCATGGGATGGCAACAAGTATCGACGAGCCAATCGGGTCTAAATATTAGAGCTAAAACTCCTTGTGGGTATCCTGCAAAGATATGCAGAAACCCCGATTGAATATCCCATAAACCGATAAGGCGATCGCTACTTCCTTTTGCTAAAAAGTAAATCTTTGCTGGGGTTTGAGGATCGAAAACAAAGGCAAGCGAACCCGGCTGTGCCTCTAGGATTTTCAAACACTTCCCTGTCTGCATATCCCAGATTTTGCGCCTCAAATCTTCGCCACCACTAGCCAGAAGGCGACCATTCCACCCATTGACTTCACCGTCGTAGTTAGCAAAGTGTTTAGCTTCAGGATCGAAGGCGACGCATAACGTATTGCTAATAGACTGGTTCGCCACAGGACTAAAGTGCTTCTCGTGCAAATTCAGCATTGATAAATCTGTCTGCCAAACTAAGGATTTGGCAAAATTCAGATGACTTAAATTTGCTCCAAGCTGATGCAGGAGATTAATTATGTTTCCAGCTAAGTACCCCGACTGCGATCGCGCTGGGAATTGCTGCATTCTCAACAGTTGCAGGAGTAGATTTTTTAGATTCTCCCTGCTACCACCTTGCATCTCTATTAGTCGCGTTAAGATTGGCTGCACAATCAGACGTATTTGCACGTTTCGCACATAGTCTTTTGCCTGCGCCTTCAACAAGGCATAACTTTTGAGGTAGACAATTTGCGATCGCGAATCTTCCTGGCAGATCCCTTCAATTAATTGTTCGGTGGCATATTCCATGACTACAGGCTGCTGAGTATAGCTGACGTAATCTGACTTCATCCCCGTTGGCGGCTTGACGGCAGCGAGCTTGATTTTTTCGATTAGCGATCGCCGATCGAGGGATACTAATGCGTCCCGCAACTCTACTTGAGAGACGGAGGGCATGATATCAGCTTGTAGCTGTGCGGCAGTCACAGGTTCTCGATTGATTGCTAACCAGTACATCACTTGTTTTTCTAAGGAACTAAGACGATTAAACTGTTGGGCGATTAATCCCCGAAGTTCTGTAAATAACAAAGCCTCTTGAGCCAAAAAAGCTGAAATATTGCTATCAAATAACTCTTTAATTGGTGTGGCGACAATTTCTAACGCCAGTGGGTTGCCCCGATATTGCTGAATTAGTTCCTTCACTTGGGGTTGTTCTGCTTGGAAAGTCAGCCCTTTTGTTGCTAGAATTTTTTTTCCTCCCTCGCTCGACAAAGATTTCAGCCGCAGCAACCGGATCTGCGAGGTTACTCCTTGCAGGATGGCAACCTCTGCCGGAATTTCACGACTCGTCAGCAAGATGGTACTTTGATGCCGTCCTGCTCCTAACTGTTGAAATAGCCAACCATAATCTTCGTAACCCGGTCGGTAAGTACCCACTAATTCACTGTCCTGCATAACCGCCTCAACGTTATCTAGAATCAGCAGGCAGCGATGATGGCGCAAATGCTCCAGTAATAGACGTATGGGGGCATCAGACCCCAAAGAGGGCGATCGCCCCTGAGCGATCGCACTTCCTAGCTCGGCAATAAAATCAGCAAAGGGTGGAGCTTGCTTGAGACTTCGCCACACGACAATATCGAACATACCTTTATCAACAAGCTGCTGGGTGAGCCGTGTTACTAGCATTGTTTTACCAATTCCACCCATACCCGTAATTGCGATCGCTCGACAATTATCTTGTATCACCCACTGCTCTAGCTTGTTTAATTGTTCCTGTCGTCCGTAAAACTGGGAAGTATCCGGTGCTTCTCCCCAATCCACACGGTGGTTGAGCGGCGACAATGCAGATTGGTTGCGTATTTGCTCTTGTTGAACGTACCGCTCTAGAGCATTTTGCAACTTTACTTTTGTTACTTTAATTTTTAATTTTTGTGATAGCAGTTTCCATAGTTCGGAGCCAACGTCTGTGATGTAGGTATATTGGTGATTCAGTTCCTGAGCAATTTTGACGTAAGACTGCTTGTTCCAAGCTCTTATAAAAATATTGATTTGTAGCGGGGTTAAAGATTCTGGCGCTAAAGCTCTGGCAATAATGTTTAATGCGTCCTCTTGGGTCATAGTTAATTCTCCTTTACAGATAACAACGTTGTTAAAAAGCGTTTAATCCGTTGGGACATTACTTTGAGCTAGAGAGTCATCACCAGAACCAATAAGCTCGATATATCCATCTCCGTTTACCTCAATTAGCTGGCTGGGATATTTATCAAAACTACGGTATTTCTGAGAGAAACTAAAATTATTTATGCTTAACTTTTCTGCTATTTGAACGCTCATAATAATGTGCCTCGTACAAAACTATTAATAGTTCATTTGTATTGATTGAAGTTATTAAAATTATCTGAAAATCGCTGTGATTTAATAACTGTTTGATTAATCTGTACAATACAATGTTGAATAGAAACAACGCTTTAACCTTCTATACCAAGTTAATTGGCTAAACTCGGCAACTAAATTGCAGACTTCTGCAATTTACTTAGCATAAGTAGGCAATGTATATTGTTTAATATTTTTAGTATTGCCACAAATGAATTACTACACAATGACTTTGGCTGTTGTAAGCTACCTATTGCGATCGCTGTTTGTGGTTAGGTTTAAATCAAATATAAGTGTTGAATAAAACTAGAAACTGAGAAGATCCTTATTTTGACATTGCACATATATGCAAAATAAGTTGAAAATTAAGACTAAAGAACGTTGCTACTCTTTTTAGGATTTATATTTAACTAATCTCCTACTTATAAATTGGAATAAAACTGCAAGCTATCGAAACCACTAAACCAACTTTAAATATCCAAAACTTCTTTCAAAGTCAAGCTTTCAATTACCTATCCGCGATCGCTCGTAATGTTCTAGCAAGTCTCTTGGGCGATCGTAAATTACACCACCTCTACAAGTTGCGGCTCATCAAAGTAGGCGATCGCATTTCTCTAGCATTGGCAGCTATCTTAATAAAAATACATAATTAGGTAAAATTAAGGAAAATGCCTAGCGACTCTATGCAGCTAAAAATTACTAATTCTAAATTGTTCGCTCCCTTCTTATTAATTGCGCCCTTTTTCTTCTGGGGTACGGCAATGGTGGCAATGAAAGCAGTGATACCTAACACTACGCCGTTGTTTATGGCAGGAGTGCGTTTAGTTCCGGCGGGGGCAATAGTTTTGCTAGTGGCGGCAATTTTGGGCAAACCTCAGCCCAAAAGTTGGATAGCATGGCTGTGGATTAGTCTATTTGCCTTCGTAGATGGGACGATGTTTCAAGGCTTTTTAGCAGAAGGATTAGAAAGAACAGGAGCGGGATTGGGATCGGTAATGATTGATTCTCAGCCCTTGGCAGTAGCAATACTAGCGCTGTGGCTATTTGGCGATCGCATTGGCTTATGGGGCTTTTTAGGGTTGTTTATTGGGGTACTGGGGATTAGTTTAATCGGCTTACCCGACCAATGGATAATAAATTTGCTGCATAAAGATGTAAGTGCGATCGCTCTTAGTTGGCAAAATTTATTTGCTAGTGGTGAATGGTTAATGCTATTGGCGGCGCTGTCGATGGCTGTAGGGACAATTCTTATTCGCTATGTTTGCCGTTACGCAGATCCGGTAGTGGCTACAGGTTGGCATATGATTTTGGGCGGTTTGCCATTATTTGCGCTGTCTAGTGGCTTTGAATCACAACAATGGGAAAATATCGATTTTGGTGGGTGGCTGGCGCTGGGATATTCAACAGTATTTGGTAGCGCTCTAGCTTACGGCTTATTTTTTTACTTTGCTTCTAGCGGTAGCTTAACAAGTTTGAGTTCTTTAACTTTTTTAACCCCTGTATTTGCCTTGTTTTTTGGCAATCTCTTTTTAGGAGAATGGCTTAGTCCTTTGCAGTGGACAGGAGTTAGTTTGACCTTAGTTAGTATTTATTTAATTAATCAACGCGATCGCTGGATAGATTTGGACAAGTCAGTAAAAATTACCGAGCAAGTCAATCTTGACTCCCAGCGCGTTCTTGAATCTTCTAGCCTCGTCAAGCCTGCAAGTATCTCCATAAAAGAATCAGAACCCGAAGTTTTGTAATTGAGCTTTGTATCCTACTGCTCACAACCCCTGGCGGTGTGAAATTCGATCGTAAAGACGTTTGCCTATCCCCAATTCAAGAATCTGACTGCATCTGTTTAGCCACTGCGATCGCTTTATCAAATACTCGCATCAAGTTGCCTCCCCAGATTTTGCGAATATCCTCTTGCGTATAGCCCCGATCCAGCAACTCTTTTGTAATATTGGGCATCTGAGATACATCTTCAATGCCGCTCAATCCACCACCCCCATCAAAATCAGACCCAATGCCCACATGGTCAATGCCCATAATAGCCACCATCCGATCGAGATGGTCTATGGCATCAGCCAACGTCGGTTTGATTTCAGGATACTGGTCATCGATCGCCTGCAATTTTTTGAACAAGTCTGCGACCTCATCGCGATTCAACTTACCTTGAAGCCATGCAACCCGTTGCTTGGTTAGTTGAGCTAAAGCCGCCTCTCGCTTTGGACTCTGGGCAATGGCTTTAATATAATCCCCCAACAAGCAAAGTTGCACCACACCCCCGTTCGCTTTAATCGCTCTCAGCATATTGTCATCTATATTGCGCGGTATATCTCGCAGCTTGCGAGCATTGGAATGAGAGGCAATAACTGGGGCTTTCGTTAAGCGAATAACATCCCAAAACGTATCGTCATGTACATGGGAAATATCTACCAAGATCCCCAAGCGGTTCATCTCCTGAACTACCGTTTTGCCAAAAGGACTCAATCCCCTCCACTGTTGCTTTTTATCGGTGGAGGAATCACCCAGTTGATTATTTTTGGAGTGAGTCAAGGTAATGTAGCGAATCCCTCGATCGTAGAAAGATTGTACTGCCTTGATATTCGTTCCTAACGGATACCCATTTTCCATGCCCAGAAAAATGGCTCGTTTTCCCGCTTTTTCCAATCGGTAAGCATCCTTTGGAGTTAAGGCGATTTCTGCCCGATTAGAATGCTCTGACAAAAATTGATAGGTACGCTCGATCATCTTATTTGCTAGGTTTTTCGCCTGAGCGTACCCCTCATCTGTGAGAGTTCGCTGGGGGGTGAAGATAGACATAAAAGCTCCGTCCAAGCCTCCGGCTTCCATACGAACTAGATCCCATTGTCCGCTCTCTATTAATCCCGTTTTATGCGCGATACCTGGATCGAAGCCTGGATTCAATACTTGGCGAATGGGCCAATCGATATGACTGTCAATTGTCAATACGGATTGATGAATAATATTAGTCCGCTTATTGTCTAAGTTGGGTGAGACGTTAGGATTTTTTGGGATATCCGCATAGGCGATCGTCCATAAAAATGGGG
>QQTW01000195.1_pt1 | contig 35855 bp, 34 predicted proteins | sample 1904831 | NCBI WGS metagenome assembly QQTW01 (sample SAMN09435610, study PRJNA476489) | Subsurface metagenome, whole genome shotgun sequencing project.
ACCGGGCCGGTATCCAGTCGACACATGCATTGGATAATAGCCCCGACTGCCCACACATCACCACGACCGCCAAGATCATGCTCCGGGATCTCGGGCGGCTGGAAATGCGTCGTCCCGCACGGTGCCTTGTCCCCCCAATATTCATCGTCCTGAGTGATGGCGAGCCCGAAGTCGCCTAGGACGATGCTCGGATATCGTCCGCCCGGGTTAGCGGCCTTTATAAAGACGTTCGCCGGCTTGATATCCCGATGCAGAACCGACATCCACCCTCGGACCGGCACAACCTCTGGACCATTCCCTGCAGCCCCGCACATCATATAGGTCAACGCCTTCATCAGGCAGTGGAAGGTGTGCCAGATGAAGGGTTCGGGGATATACGCACGGGGCGTCCGAGCTCGATACTTCGTGAGAAGATTATCGATGGAGCCCAGGCTGCAGTAGTCCATATATAGAGAGGCGGCGGGCGGTGTGAGGCATATGAACGCGTCGATATACCCGGCGATGTTGGGGTATTCGAGCCGGCGTAGGATCACCAGCTCCTTGACGACTTCCGGGTCCGTCGCTTCTTCGGGCTTGAGCCGTTTTTCGACACAGACCAAGCCATCGCTCTTTCGCTTGACTACGTATACTCCGTCTTGATCTTTTTGAACTGATTTCGAATGTTCCGTTTCCGGATTTTGTTTCGCATCGTGTTCGAGAGAAAGAGCAAGTGTCCACCAGAGGAAGTTTAGGCTGTAGCATATGGGGAGAAGGAGAAGAGCTTTTGAGAAGCGCACCGGAGGCCATTATATAGAGACCGTTAGAGGCCATATGACCTCTAACGAATTCACGATTCGTCATGCGGGCATATAGTGAATGGTCTTGAAAACGGAGATGGTCTTGGCTAGATACAAGGAAGCATGACCTTCCAAACGGCGTTTAAAGAGTGAAGATATGCTTTCAATTCCATTCTATCATCATCGGAGTTTTGTAGGAACCCGGGATATAGAACTCCATGAGGCCGAGACCGATTCAACAAGAAAGAGCCGTCCAAGATAGACTTGGACAGACAAGGAGATGGTGGAAAATGAGAGAAGCCGGTTCGTGAAGCGAGTAGGAGGTCCATCTTGGCAAGATGTATACTTCTTGTATAGAAGTACGATACCAAATGGCATTATTATGTAGATCGATATCTCTATGTCGTTGGTTTGCCGTCGTCTTTGCTGCGATGTCGTTAGAGGTTGCCGTTTGATGTCGCTTATCGCGGCTATATCCACGGGACGTGACGCGGACCAGTTCTGCAGTGTCTATAATATTGGTGGACTTCGGGCAACCAGTATCAGTTTCTCAATCCGAGTAACCAAAGATGGATCCTTACTCACCTGAAGGAGGTAAGTGACTCCTCTCAATATTACTACCCAGCACTAAGCATGATTGCAGAGCTATTTGAGATCCACAATGCCTACCATCAAGGCCAATACGCCAAGGTGGCCGAATTCGATCCCAGTTCCTTCTCGAGCGAGCATCAGCTCCTCGCTCGGGTGCTCGTTCTCCGGGCGAAGATTGCATTAGGCCAGACGGACGAAGTGTTGGCCGATGTAGCAGACGAGTCGGATCAGCCTGAATTGGCCGCCGTCGCTACCTTTGCCCAATTTGTGTCTGGTGATACCTCGAGCGCTTCCGATGCCGTCGACCAGTTAGTGGAGAGCTCCTCCGACAATGCCACGGTGCAGGTCTTGGGTGGGACGGTGTTGCAGGGATTGGGCAAGAGTGACGAGGCGTTGGCGTTACTGGCGAAGCATGATGCGAACCTTGAAGCGTATGTTACTTCTGTATTGCTTTCATGTTCACTCGATGACAGCTAGCAGCGTTGCGCTCATTGTGCAGATTCATCTGCAGCAGAATCGAACGGAATTGGCACTGAAGGAGGTCAATGCTGCGAAACGCTGGGCTCAGGATAGTTTACTCGTGAACTTGGCCGAGTCATGGGTGGGCCTTCGACTGGTAAGAATGACGCAGGAGACTGATGCTCAAGCTGATACGTTGATCTTCAGGGTGGAGAGAAATACAAACAGGCATACTACTTCTATGAAGAGTTGGCACAAGCTCCTGCAACCTCGTCGACGAGGACGCTAGTCGGCCAGGCCGTTGCCGAAATGCATCTGGGCAGGTTTCCTGAGGCTGAAGCAGCGCTCCAACAGGCTGCAGAACAGAATGCAGATGATCCGTTTGTGCTGGCCAACACTGCCGTCTGCTCCATCATTGCTGGGAAGGACGCTCAAGATACTCTATCGTACGTGCTCCCTCCATTTACATATCTTGCGGCGAAGCTGACGGGGAAACGTCAATCAGGTCACTTCAGTCAGCAGCGCCTGATCATGCTCTGCTACAGGATCTGGAGGAAAAGAGCAGCCAATTTGACGCCGCTGCTAGTAATTATTCTGCCAAGGTTCCTGCATAATAGACCTCTAACATTCTAACTTATTTGATCTGGAACATGTTGCTCTATCGATCAACTCATATTACCAATCGCTTTCGGTAGGCTTGATAGAAGTAGCTCGCGGCGGTCAGACGGCGTAAAGGCCCCGAAAGACGTAGACATTTCCAAAGGGGTGGTTGGCATAAGCATATAGACAATCCCGCTGAAACACCACTCTGCCCTTCACCCCGTTGGCGAGACATTCAGCTCAACAGTTTCTCGCCACGGTATTGGACGCCATGATCGGTTCTTTGCATGCAGAGCGAATTCACGTTGGTGTAGATCCAACCCCGAATCAGCTAGAGCTCCTTCACATGGATTACACTGCCCCGCCATCTCGTAATGAAGGGACTTAGGCGCTGCCGCAAGTACCGACCCCGCCAAATATAGCGGTGTTGCTACTTTTAGTACCTCCACTTCACTTCGAACCCCCTCGATCCCACCTCCACCGCTTGAGTTGAAAGCAGGGATCCAGCCCAGCCCTTCTTGCCTCAGATTCAGCCCCCCGGCTGTCAAACATATCAGGGTCACGGTCCGTCCCGCACGACTTAAACCCTGGAGCATCCCAGACGGATGTTCTCGAGCATGAGGTGGTAGACATCATGGTCAACCTCAAGCTCAATCGTCTGCGTAGTCATGGCAGCGGCAACAAACTGAGCTCCAGCCGGTCCTCGTCGCCGGCCGGTGGAGAGGGCAAGACTCCTCCGTTGCTGTTGAAAGTGGTGGTGCTCAGGGTGTGTCATTAATCATACTCTCAAGACGATCGCTGACGGTATTAGGCAAGGAATCTGGCTGCCAAGGATCGAAATGGCACGAGCGATCCGGTATGTTTCTGACATGAATCTGACGACTGAGCTCTAATGATCTTAGTATCTCGTGGTTAATCTTGGTGATGTCCGAGCCGTTACTCATGCCGTCTACAAGACGCTCAATCCCGAATGGAACATTTCCTTTGAGATGCCCATGAACGGGCCGCAGTCGCTGCTGCTCGAATGCGTCTGCTGGGACAAGGATCGTTTTGGGAAGGTGCGTTTTGAGAGTTCATCATAGACGTGACTGACACTGTTAGGATTATCTGGGCGAGTTTGATGTGTCGCTGGAGGACGTCTTTGGCAATGGCCAGATTGAGCAAGAGGTATGTATCGAAGTGATATATCAAGCCTAGCTGACCCGTCTAGCCGTTCTGGTACACGTTAAGGTCCAATCGCAAATCGACCAACATCTCGGGTCAGATTCAGCTTCAATTCAGCCTCATTGATCCCTCGGATCCCAACGCCCGTCCGGAACATATCCTGTCGAAATTTCAGACCATGGCGGCCGTCAGCCCGGACGCCGAAGACGATGCCGATGAGAATGATGATCAGGATGACGACGATGATGACGACGAGGATGAAGGGGCCGAACCGGCGTCGGACGAGACCGACGACCCCAGCAAGCCCGAGAGCATGGAGAAGAAGAAACGCCGTCTACGACTGGCCAAGCTACGCCGACGCAAGAAGAAAACGCGCGCGTTTGAATTCATGGGCGGATCCGATGTGGTCGGGATTATTTTTCTGGAGATCAGTCGCATCACCGATCTACCGCCGGAGCGTAACGTCACCCGGACCTCGTTCGATATGGATCCGTTTGTGGTGGCGTCCTTGGGCAAGAAGACGTACCGGACGCGTGTGATCCGTCACCATCTGAATCCGGTGTTTGACGAGCGCATGATCTTTCAGGTGCAGCGACACGAGCAAGCCTATTCGCTGTCGTTTTCGGTGGTGGATCGCGATAAGTTGTCGGGGAATGACTTTGTCGGTACGACCAGTCTACCCGCACAGGAGATCATATCGACAGCGCCCGAAGCCGATCCCGAGACGGGATTGTATCGTCTGCGGGATCCACCGGAGCCTGCCACGCCGTCGACGCAATCCAGTCGATCTCGATTCAAGCTTCCTAGTTCGCGATCGTCCTCGTCGACTAGTTTGAACCGGTTGGCCTATCGACCTGGGTTGTCGTCCCGCAAGTCGTCGTCGGCCTTGTTGGCCAACGGGTCTCAGGGGGATACGTTACAGACTCCGACGAGTGTGCCCGATGGAGAAAACCAGCTGCCCAATCTGAACACCGCGGACGGTGACGCTCCGGACGATGGCGATTCTGAATTGAAACCGTACCGACTCCCGTTGAATCTGAAAAATAAAGATCGTTGGGAGTCGAAGCATTACCCGGAGTTGCATATACGGGCCAAGTACGCGCCTTATCCTGCGCTCCGGCAGCAATTCTGGCGCGCCATGCTGAAGCAGTACGACGTGGACGAAAGTGGACGGATCAGCAAGGTGGAATTGACGACGATGCTGGACACGCTAGGTTCGACGCTGAAAGAGTCGACCATCGATAGCTTTTTCCGACGATTTGCCGACGAGAATGCGTCGGCAGACAATATCGACCTGACTTTCGATCAGGCGGTGATTTGTCTGGAGGATCAATTACAAAAGGCATCGCAGAAGCGTTCGGTAGGGGAGACCATTCGACAGCATCTACCGCATGTGCATGTGGAGCATCACGATGGTGCAGCGGATGGGACTCGTGTCGAGACGCAGCCGGTGGGATCCGAGCCGATGGCACCTACTGACCCCTTGGGGGAATCGAACCCTGACCTTGCGTTGGATGAGCTGACGGATGAACGCGGCGAGGAGCATGTGGTTGAGATTCAAGAGTGTCCCATCTGCCATCAACCCCGTCTACGCAAGAAGACGGACGCCGACATCATCACGCACATTGCGACCTGTGCCAGTCATGACTGGCGTCAGGTGAACAACTTGGTGATGGCCGAATTTGTGACGTCGAGCCAGGCGCAACGGAAGTGGTATTCGAAGGTGATTACGAAGATTTCGTACGGTGGATACAAGCTGGGAGCGAATTCGGCCAATATCTTGGTTCAAGATCGAATTACGGGGCAGATCATGGAAGAGCGTATGAGCGTGTATGTGCGACTGGGGATTCGATTGTTGTACAAGGGACTCAAAAGTCGGGATATGGAAAAGAAGCGAAGTGAGTATCGTTGTTTATTACATGACTCTCGCTAACGATCCACAGTTCGAAAGCTCTTGAAATCGTTGAGTGTCAAGCAAGGTCGTAAATTCGATGACCCGGCTTCGGCCCGCGAGATCCCCAGCTTCATCAACTTTCACAAGCTCAACACGGACGAAGTGTTGCTGCCGCTGGATCAGTTTCGTACTTTCAACGAGTTTTTCTACCGGGCATTGAAGCCCGGTGCGCGGCCCTGCTCGGCGCCGGACCATCCGAAAGTGGTGGTATCTCCGGCCGATTGCCGGACGGTGGTGTTCAACAAGGTCGACGACGCCACGGCCATCTGGATCAAGGGTCGTGAGTTTTCGATCGCTCGGCTGTTGGGCAACGCCTATCCGGCGGATGCCAAGCGGTACGTCAACGGCGGATTGGGCGTGTTTCGACTGGCGCCGCAGGATTATCACCGGTTTCATATCCCGGTCGATGGAGTGCTCGACCAGCCGAAACTGATTGCCGGCGAGTATTACACGGTCAACCCGATGGCGATTCGATCCGCGTTGGATGTGTATGGAGAGAATGTACGGATCATCGTGCCCATCGACTCGGTGGCGCACGGTCGAGTGATGGTGGTGTGTATCGGGGCGATGATGGTTGGTAGTACTGTCATCACCGCCAAAGCGGGGCAGAAGGTGAGACGGGCAGACGAGCTTGGGTATTTTAAATTTGGTGAGTAACATATATCATTCTACTGTTTTGTTTAGCTCACGATTACAGGTGGAAGCACCCTCGTGGTGCTGTTTGAGCCGGGCGTCATGAAGTTTGACGAGGACCTGGTGGGCAACTCCAAGGGCGCATTGGAGACCCTGGTGAGTGGTTTATATTGAGTTGTCACATCATCCACTAAAAACCATCAGATCCGCGTGGGCATGTCCATCGGCCGTAGTCCCGACGAACCCGCCTACACGGCCGACATGCAGAAGAGTCAACCGAGTCAAGAAGAGCAGCTCGAAGCTCGACGACGGATCGGCGGGGCTCATTCGGACGCTCCACCCGAAGGCGTCAATGGATCGGGGGGGAGGTTATCCCTGAGCGCGCAATGAACGGCATCAATCATTCCTCTGGGTGGTAGGTCCCTCAGGGAACAGTCGACTGCGCAAAGCAATAAGCATTCGTATCAGGTGGTATATATTTTTCCCCCGTACATGGTCATCCGATATATACATCCAAAATGGTTTTGCAGAGTGTTGGTGGTGGAGGTAGGCACGCAGATGCTGTGTCAGGATACGCTGCTGGGTGCAGCTTCAACGAGCGTCAAAAGTTATTCAACATAGATGACCTCCTTTATGTTCACATTTTCATCCGGAGTCCGACTAATTGAACAGGGCAACCAACCGACTACGTCAACAGGGCCTGGAAGTATCCTCTCACCAAAGCGGCAAGCCACCTGACAAGGGTACCTCCTGATAGAGTCCAGCATGCAACCGAAAAGGGTCCAGCTATTTGGACAGGGCAACGGACTGCGTGGACAGCCCCTAAGTATTTCCCCACGTAGTTACGCAGTGGAGCGACTTGTCTAAGCTGCAAAAGTGCGAGACTAGAGCCTCAATGTAGACTTTTGGGTAGGTATATACCAATAAAATGGATTAAAAACTCAAGTTTACTGATAAGTTAATTTGTATATGCACCCAATGATAGCTTACAATAACACCATACATAATCAAATTGAAATTATATTTAAATTTATGTACTTTTGCGTAAAATACCTTTAGAAATACGTCATAACTACAGCATATGTGCGCAATAACTGTAACAAAACTCGCAATACTTGTTTTCAAAAGTCTTTTTTCAGAAGCGTCACTTTTTCACCCAGTCGCCATGAATGATAGCTTTGAAAGTAGACCCCACTATGAACTTAGGTGAGCAATACTTCAAAAGCCCTGTCCTGGACTCCTCTTGATGGAGTCCAGCATGCAAAGAAAACCTTTTAAAATGAAAAATCACGAGTTCTGTCATGATATTTGGTGTGATCCTATTGGTCTGCTCTACTTCAGAAAAGCTCGTTTTCAAATTAATTGATTTAAGATTCTCAACCGAGAGTTTCTATTGCTCAGAATCTAGACAATTCTTTAATGTATATGCTTGCCAGAAAATCGTTATTGAGGCTCTAGTCTTCACACTTATGTAGGCCCAGCATGTCATTTCACACTACAGACTTACGAGGGGGTACTTGGCGCTTGTCCACGTAGTCAATTACCCTGTCCAAATAATTCGGGCTCGTTGGTCCCACTTTATGACACACGTGACTATAAACGGCCTAGCGCATCGCGAACCACAACACGAACCTCGTCCCTTGTTTGAGCCGCGTTACCCCATCCACGAACGTCACCGCGTCAAACATATCTACGAAACCTGTCATTGACGATTCCAATTCATCGTGACGCTCATCGCGCGAGATTGGGAATTGATTGTTGGTACCTTCTCTTTCGGAACATCCCACCACCCGCGTCAATGACCGCCATCGCGACACGTTCTCCGCTGCGGACGACGCTCAACATGTCGACGCAACGGCCGGTGACGCGGCGACGTAGCGCACGACTGGCCTTTGGTGGGAGCGAGGAGGGGGTTGGTTCGACGGGGCCGAACATGGAGAATGGACCCTCGCAAGTGAAACGGGTCAAGAAAGATGATGGCAAGGTCGATGCGGGGACCTCGGGCGCAGAACGACCACGACGCAAGGTACGTATAACCAATATATCCATGATCACATATATATATGTATCGATGCTGACATATGGACGTGTAGAAAGCTGGTGAGTGTATTCTTGAACATTGATAGATATAATGGAACTCACTCTCGTAGCCACCTACGACGAAGAGGACGGCGGATTCCGCTTTACGCGAACTCGTTCGAAGAAGAAGACGCAGCAGCAGGTCGCGCCATTGATTCCCGAGGCGGTTCCAGAGGAGGAGCAGCATGTTCGGGACGAAACGAAATCGGATGCCGTGGAGACGACAACCACGACGGATGATAATAATGCTCGGCCGCGACGGAGACGTTCAGCGCGTAAGGGGGGAGGGGTGGATGAGGAACCGAGAAAGGCACCGGAGGAGCGTCGATCACCTCAGGCGAGCCAGGCAAATGATCGACTTCAAGATCAAGTTCCGAGAAAGATATCGGAGCGTCGACCATTTAATTCAAGCACGGTAGATGGTTTACTCCACGAGCAAGATCCGAGAAAAACATCGGAGCGTCGACCACTCAATCCAAGCACGGCAGATGCTTTACTCCACGAGCAAGATCTGCGAGACCAGCTCCCCCCGTCAACGCAACCGGTGGAAGTGGTGACGGTGGACGACACGCAAAAGATAGCTCTCCCCTTCTCCGACACGCCCGTCATCAAGCGCAACAAGGAGTTTCGACAGCAGGGACGAAAGGGGAATCATCGCCGAAGCAGTACTGGCTGGCGAGGTCGACGAGCGAGTTCGTTGATTGAAAATGGATCCGATGGTGGGTTGGATTTATTGTCATGTGTTGATTGGCGATCTGTGGGAGTTAGAGCTGATGATAGCGTGGTTGATTAGCTCTACCCCATCCCGATGTCCTCGTGGAAGAATATTACAAACATATCGCCTCGGAAGGACTCTCGGAACCTCGACGCATGAAACAGCTCTTGACGTGGTGCGGGGCGAGAGCGTTGGATGATCATTCGCTACGGACGGAGTCGATGGAGACGAGCACGCTGGCTGGTGAGTTTTCTATTATCATTCTACTCCATACCAAGCTATCCCCATTGCTTCCATGTACCTGACCGAATCACCGCCCCCTCCTTCACTATTGTCGTATGAATGTCACAAAGACTGACTTTGTTATGCAGCCAATGTGCTTAAAGATCTACTCAGAGCCTTTTCTAGACGATCAGAGATGTCGGACTGGTTCGGTAGGGTAAGTAAGATCATGAATGTGATATTCTGGATGTATAAGTTGATGTCTGGGTAGGAAATTCCAACGCCGGTGGAGGTGGTTAAGAAACCGAATCCCTGCAATGCTGCGAGTCTGGCCAAGATTGAGGAGTTGGAGCAACGAGTTCAACGGTATGTGATCTGATCTCAGTATGTTCGAAGTTGGTCCGCAAGATCTGTCGGGCCGATTCACCCCCTCCCGGACTTCGGAAACACGCAGCCGACCAGGGCCGCTGTATCAGAAGTGAATCCGAAAGGCCCGACCGAGGTGATGGTCTCGTCTCGCACCAAATCTCGCCAGGCGACTGGACGATCGTCTCTTTCGGCCCCTCTGGCAGACAGGGTGCGAATGAGAGGAGGGGGGGCTTCTGCACATTGATTTCGTTTTTGTATGACTTCCCTGAGGCTAATTCGATGACCGTGTATAGCTTACAAGAAGAACGAAAAACTTGGGAGAACTTCGCCAAGCAACCGATGCGGTGTTTGTTAGCTTCGGATCCATCAGCTCCGACCTCCGAACCGGCACCAGCATCAATACCGGCAACGATATCAGACTCTCAACCTCCGGACTCTAGTCTTCCTCCTCAACCACCAGCATCCTCGATTGACGTTTCCCTCCTCGACCCTCAGCAATCTGCTCTCCTATCTACTCTTCTTCCCGCATCATCCTCGGACGACATCCTCCACACCACCACGGCCCGGTTGCGGACCTTGACCGACTCGCTGGAATTCACCATCGACCAGCTCGCGCAGGGCGTGCATCGGGTGGGTCAGTATCACGCCACGGCGGAACGTGTCGGGGCCCGCATCTTATCATCCGCTGCCACGCAACTGGAAGAACGACAGCAGGCGGTGTTGACGCGGGCGGGCACGAAGGAGGTGCCGATGCAGGAGGTGCTCCGCAGCTTGGCCGCCATCGAACGATGATTTTCATTTCCCATGTTGTTTTGTTCCCAGCCATCCTTCTTCCGCTCCATCTTTATGTTGTTTGTGCGCCTTGAAGGTCATCTTGCGTTGCTATGAGCGTCGTTCTGTTGGTCGACTCCCATTGCTGGTGCCTAGTCCTTTCTTCGGCCTCCTGTCGAGTCCATGTACCCTCTACGATTGAATGTGTTTGCTCTCCAATCCTCGTCCGACGTCTGTGCTCTGGCTGCCGTAATGATCGCTTTCGAATTTTTGAGTTATTCGTCCGTGCGCATCCCTTCTAGATCCCTGCATCCTTCTCTTTGCTTCGGCCACCTTCCGCTGGGTCTCATCAGCAATCAGGTGATGTCGTTTTCTGGCGAATGTGTTGGCCCCCACCACCACCATCACCCAACCAACCAGCCCCCCCTTCCCCTCCGTCCATCTCATCTCATCTCATCGAGATCGTCGTCCGCCGGCCTATGCCTCTTTGGGCCTTTTGTATTTCTCACACACACGAGGCTGACTCACGAGCCCACAGGACACGAGGGGGGAGCACATCCCAACTTTCTTGGGGGCACGAGGCAGGGCACGGGCGCAATGGGCTCCCAGGAAGCATGGGTGAGGCGGCGTCGCGCGCGCGCTGCCGCTCCCTCCGATCGCCGATCGCAGATCGTCGATGACGCCCATCGGGAAAAAGTAAATCACGACGTGGCCGGTGAAGCAAGTCCTTGCAGGTGCTTGTGCATTACACACAAACACACACATTCCACGCGCGCAAACAATGCAGCAAGCAAACGAGGGGGGTTGGTGGACGAAAAGAAACGGTACGAAAACAAAAACCGCCCCCCCCCCAGCCACACACATCCCGGAAAGCGTTTAATTTTAAAATCGATAAAATCAAAAACTGATCGAATAAAATAATATTCACCGAATTAGATATCATGAATATCACCCCAATCAAAACAATTCGACACGATTGGACTGATCAGTTTTGAGGACCTCGAACGACCCGTCAAAATATACCACGAATATAAAATATTCAGATCCGACGGTCGACGAAAGATTGACCATCGACCCCACCACCTTCCCTGCACGGAACATCTTACCTCATCCGAGATTCGGGAGCCACTGATTGGCTCGGATCGCGTCAATCTTCCGACGAGCCGAGGTCTGCTCCCATCTCGATTGCATCGAGCGATCTGCTCCGCACGATGAAATCATCTGTTTGTCATCCCTTTTTTTTCCCCAACCGGATTTCTCATTGGTCGGGGCGGATCAAGTGACGGTTTTCTTGATCCCTCGTCTTTCGTCACTTTCTCGCTCAACTGCCAGCTGAGCCACACCCGCACCACACACGACGGCAATCGCAAGCAGCTCACCGTCGTGGCTGCTGCATACATACACCCGTCCGAGTTTTTTTCCTGACCGGGCGATAAAAAATTAACAAAAAAAGGAACGGCGGTCCGGAGAGTAGGCTCCGATGGTGGGAACGGAATATCGAAAAAATTCCCATATGGGATCACGGATATGAAATGCCCTTTTTTGGCCATTTTCATTTTCCATTGGTCCGAGCTGGATTTGCCGGAGGGGTATCGGTACCTGGCAACGACAACCGCCAGTACGATGTCGATACTTGGTGATGGACCGTTGGTCGTCACCGTTGACGAGTATCGGTGACGTACCGTGGATCCGGTCGACGCCGACGCAACGGGTATCTCCGGCCCGCCCGATCGCGCATCGCCATCTCCAATCCATCTCACCATCCATCGCGCGGCCTTTCCCCCCCCCCCCCCATCCATCCCAATCCATCCATCAGTCATCAATCCCATCATCCATCCGTCTTTTTCGAATTCATCATCATCATTCATCTGTTGTTCATCCTTGTTTCTTCCGCAACGGACTCGACGGCCAAGGACAGACGGCATCTCACGATCTGACACATCTCATCCTCGACGAGTCGAATCACCAGGGATCTCTTTCGTTCGAGTGATTGGGGAAATCGCAATCACGAGTGAGGGGGAGGAAGACTCGGGGAAGAGACGACACCACCAAAACCGACGACGATTACGCTGCCTTACGGACTTTGGAATACGACACTCGTCATCGGTGTTGGACGGCTGGGCGAAGAGATGGACGGGGAGTGATTTGGCATCGGACTCCAACTGTTCGAGTCACGAGTCGAGCGCCGACGGGGTGTCAAGTTGATTGTCGTCGACGAGGATTGTGTGTGGCAAGGGTCGGCGTCGAGGGGGCTCAACAACGGACCGGAATTCGACCGTCATATTATCGTCTGGCAATCGCATCTGTTCCCCCACCACGTGTCTCATCACGACCTCGCCGTCGACGGCGGATCCACCGACGACCTCGTCGACCTCGTCAACATCAACACCAAGGTCGACGTGGGATCGCAGCAACATCATCATGTCGGATCCATCGTTGGTCGGCGTCGGCGTCAGCGTCAGTCCCACCACGGTTTACTCTGGCCCTCCTCCACCGTACTCCTATTCGCCGACGACGGCCAGCGCCCACGCCGGATCCATCTCTGCCCACGCGCATCCTCATCTGTTATCGCCAGCCGACTCTCGCCGTACTTCGGGCGATGGTAAAGATACGCTGTCGGGCCCGCCGCCACCGACGCTGCCCCCATCGACCCGCCAGTCCTTACCGTCCATCCACGAGGCTTTGAAATCGGGCGCCTCGTTCGCCTATGCCTTGACGCCCGCCACGGCGAATCTGGTCGGCTCGCCGCGACCCGCCCATCTCGATGGACCGTCGCCGACGACGTTGACGGGCACGCCGGAGCTGACCCGACACGATCCATTGACGACGGTAGCATCATCGCCACCACCACCGAGAACCGACCCGACGACGCAAACAACGCATCCGGGGGCGGTCCAATCGCATGTCCCAACCTATCATCCGTCAGCGCCCCCGCCCGGCAATGCGCGTCGCATCAGCCTCCCGGCCATCGTTCCACCCGATCACCGTTTTCCCTCGTTGCCGCCGTTGCGAACGGGTCCCCCAGCATCGTCATCGTCGTCCATGTCGGGACCCGTGGCGTCGGCGCCAGCAGCGGTACCACCACCACCGCCACCGTCCTCCTCGGCGGCGGCATCGTCGATGCACTTTCCACCACCATCATCCCGGTCCGATTTACCACCACCGCCTCCGCATCATCCGGCCTATTCGCCCCGGCTGGAACGTACACCGACTTCGGCCGGCTCGATGAATCCCGGCTTTCCCTACGCGTCGTATCCACCGCATTATCTGTATCCTCCACCGCCTCCACCACCAGCCCCACCAGCTCCAGTGCCGGCACCGGCCGTGGTGCCACCCCGATCACCCGCCTTTTATCCTCCGGTCGGTGGATATTCGCTATCACATGCAGCACCGCCCACGTACCCACCATCCTTTGTCGAGCGGGAACCACATCCCGTGGCATCAGAGCGGTCCGGTCCCGGATCCGGGACGTTTCCAGAAAATCGAAACGGCCCGCCCGAGAGTCATGGAACGTCGGTCAAGCGACATTTGGAATTTCTGGATGTCGAGGCATCGTTGAAAGAGGTGAGTTGACCATCATGAGACTATCGTGGAACGATTATGTTTCACGTTTCACCATGTTTGCCCCCAACATGAAATTGATTGCTTCATCAGGTTTCGGACAGCGGAACGCGTCTCGTCGAATTCTCACGAGAATACGGTCGTCGGGCGCGGGATCTCCAACGCACCGGACCCTTACCGGGAGTACTTCCGACCATCGCCGAATGTGACGAGATGATTCGACATCAACAACGCATTCAAGATCTGCTCGGTCGACTGCGAACGATGTTGGTGACGGAGCAGACGGCGGTCTTGCATCGACGGGTGCAGCAGGATCGACCCTTCAAGGGAGATTTCGAGATGGAGGATCCCAGTGGCGCGACGGACGACGCCAAGGCGAATGGAGTGATGCCGGCCGATGCGAGAAAAAGAAGAGGAGTAAGATATTAATATCCCCATGGCTAGAAGTTTGCGAAGCTAACTGAAGGGAGGGACAGCGAGCGGCTCCGCCCGGACGATGTCACAGCTGTAATCGAGCGGAAACCCCCGAATGGCGACGAGGACCGGATGGGGCGCGAACGTTGTGTAATGCCTGTGGATTGCGTATGTCATGCTCATATCCTCTCTAAATACTTTGAGCTAACGTGTGGAATAGATTACGCCAAACTCACCCGGAAACAAGGCTCCAAAGGTCATCAAGGTCATTCTTCATTACGGCCGAAACCGATGGCACCCGGTGGTCATCCTCCGACCTGACGTGATCATGGCAAATTCATTTTCGATTCTCTGCTCGCATCGATCCTACCATCTCATCTCGACTGGCGGACAGAATACTCCTTCTCACGATACTCACGACGTTTTTCACGACTCCCAACTTTTAATCATCTCCTCTCAACAAGAAAAGAAAAAGGCTCGATCTTTTTAGGACTGTCCGAATTCCGCCATCTCCTCTTCTTCTGAAATGAAATGGATATGCAACTTTATGGATTACCAATCGATCGACCGACCGACCGACCTGCTGGATTCTATTCTATTCTATTCTATTATCGTTGAAAGCAAGCGTTGTTGCAAAAAGCGATGGTGGGGGGTAGGGGCGTTGGTGTATGGATTGATTGATTGATCGATTGTTTGTTGATGAATGGCGAATAGGGGGCAAGGGGAAAGGGGACATATGATCTATTCTGATATCTTTTGGTCCCGATATCGCCGCTGCATTATTTTACTTTTCCTTTTTGGATTGGATTATGGTGCTATCGAAGCGAATGAGGGAAGTCGACCTCTCATCTTCACCATTTGTGGATAGGTATCTTATTTGATGAGATGGAACGTATCTTCGATTGACTGGTGATTTGAAGTGATAATCTCCGCGGGTGATAGGAAAGGGGGAAGGAGTTGAGCAGTGATGGCCAGTTATTGATACTGTACCATCGTCGCCATTACGATGATGGAGGGTCAAATGAACCTTCTTCGTAAGGGCGATGGAGGTCAATGTAATCTTCGTCGTAAGAACGACGAAAGGAGACGATACTATCATGCCCAAAAAATGATGAGCGGTGACTGCTAGCTAGGCCGCTTCATGTGTTGTGTCACCCGTAGGCATGAGTCGCTCGCGGATCCAACATAGCTTGTATTATTCATCGCACATTCACGTACGCCCTTCGCATCAAAACCCAACGAGCTCCGCGGATTACATATAAATCTAGAGCTATCCGAACAACTCAACCTCCACTCGACATTCTAGTACTAAACTACGAATTCGCTCCGTCGAACAGCTCTCTCCCTCAAGACATGCTGTGTTTCTAGCCACTGCATTGAATCACGGGGTAGAGCTCTATTTCTAAGTCAGCGGGGTCACCCCACTTCCAGGAACCAACCGATGTCGTCCTATCGATAAACCAAACCAGCGTACATACACCACCACCACGAGCCCTTTTCATCCCCCCGAAGGTCTACATACTCAAGATGGGTCTACTGTACGTGCCATATCCTCTCCTCGATACGACTCACGATAGAAAGAAAGACTGATGGAGAGTAAATAAAGAGCGATCGGAACACCGCTGGATTGGCATTCTGCCAAACTCAACGCTTCTCATGTTCGGGAATGGGGGATTGAGGTCTGTTTTTTTATTGTATTTTCTGTGCGGTACTACTCTACCTACCTGCCCTGTTACAATAGTCCTGGATGTTGTATCTTCTGTTGGATGGATTCCTTCGTTGCTTGGTGGGGCGTATGTTGTCTGCTGTTCTGGGTCTAGGGACTCGTCCGGTTTCATATCATCCATTCCCTACACCTACCCTACCTGTCACTCCGTACTCCATCTCAGAGACACCACCCTCCCTTCTCTCATCTCCGAATCGATCTGGTTACACATCCATTGCTGACCAGGTATACGATAAACAAAGCAACTCCTAGCCATCTGGCGCCGCGCCAAAGGCAAAGAACGCGACGCATTATTATGGGGTGATGAAGTATGTGATTATTTATACTCTCTCTCGTAAATCTTGCTCCGACGTTGGAATGAAGCCAGGGCTGATGAGAAAGCAGGTAGAATATCTAGTGGTGACTTACGATGAGGAAAAGAAGAGGTGTTATCTCTCCCTACGTCAGGCGGATATTTTGGTCGCGCTGGCTAGGGATGAAGAGTTGTGTAAGAGGGGGGGTTGTGTTCCGGCTTTGCAGGATTTGCCTAGGTATGTATTCATCAATCTTGTTGTCCATCGTGGAGCGTTGTTATTGGTGGCGGCGACTACTTATATCAATCCGTCAATCTCGTTCTCGTTTATTCAACGTCGGCTACACCAGCTTTATTTTACACTTTTAATCTCGGTCTCTACCATTCGATGTTGTCAGCTGCAATAGCTCATGGATGCCATTCCATCAGTCTTGTTTTCATTCATTCGTTCATTCAACATCAGCTGCAACAGCTTGATATCATTCCTTCAATCTCGACTTCATTTACTGGATAATAAATGCTGCACTAGCTGACATCGTTCCATCAATCTTTTCTTCGTTCATTCAATATCAGCCCTACCAGCTCAGCATTCATTCACCATTCTCGTTGTTTGTTCATAATCATCAGCTGCACTAACTAATATCATCATAGAAAGGGCGATGATCTTCCCACGTTCCATCCTGAATTCGGTCGGTTCATGTTGGAGGCCACGCCGGGCAAACCATGGGGCATTGGATTTCAGGATTTATTAGATGTGGAACGTAACATGAGATTGAGGTAGTCACTACCCTTCCCATGCTTGTGTCTCTTTCTCACTTTGACAGACGCAAGATTGCCAAGGATCATATGGCGCCCAACGAATCTCCCATCACGATGACCACCTTTCCTCGATTGGGTGCTCCAGGAGTGTTTACTTCCCCATATTACCCTCCCCACGGCGAGCGACTTCGATCACAATTTGTTCCCGATGAAGTGGTCAATCCACATATTCGATTTCCCACCCTGGCGGCAAATATCCGCGCTCGACGAGGACGGAAGGTGGAGATTAACGTGCCGATTTTTCGAGATGTCAATACCCCTTGGCCATTTCGAGATCCAAACATCAACTACGACCTGCATGACTACCCTGAAGATGACGACGTGCGGAATGGTGCTGCAAAGGAAAACCACATCTACATGGACGCCATGGTCTTTGGAATGGGCAGCTGTTGTCTGCAGATCACCTTTCAAGCCAAGAACATCAACGAAGGAAGGAGATTGTACGATCAATTGAGTCCATTGGGACCGATCATGCTCGCCTTGACGGCCGCCACGCCGTTGTATCGAGGATATATTGCCGATACGGACGTGCGGTGGAATCAGATTAGCGCGTCGGTGGATGATCGTACGGGAGAAGAATTAGGGGAGGAGGTACATTATAATTGCCATGATGACCCTTTCTATCTGTGCTGACCTATGTGTCCCATAGCCACTAAAGAATGATCGCTGGCGAATTCCCAAATCCCGGTACGCTGCAAACTCGACGTACATCTCGCAAGACCCCCAGCTACGGCCAGAATATCTCGATCCGGATCTCGTCGTTGACGAGGATCTGAAATCAAAGCTCAAAGAAGGCGGCATGGACGATTTACTGGCTACACATTTCGCGCATCTCTTCATCCGGGATCCGTTAGTGGTATTCAGCGAAGATTTACAATCTCTCGACCTCGACAAAACCGACCATTTCGAGAACTTGCAATCGACGAACTGGCAACATATGCGATTCAAACCACCTCCTCACGATAAAGATACCGGGTGGCGAGTCGAGTTCCGACCGATGGAGATTCAAATCACGGATTTCGAAAACGCAGCGTTCAGTGTGTTTTTGGTCTTGATCACAAGAGCCATCTTGAGTTTTGATTTAAATTTCTATATTCCAATCGCAAAAGTCACAGAGAATATGCAGACGGCTCATCGGAGAGATGCGGTGCTGGATCATAAGTTCTATTTCAGAAAGAAACCCTTGCCCGAGAGGAGGCCGCATAAACATTCAATGTCGAGTAGTTCATTGAATTTGGCGAGTAATGGAGGGGGAGTAGTAGGAGGAGGGGGACGAGAGAGTGGGGCTCACTCGAACGGGGTATCAACACCGCATCAATACCATCATCATCCAAGTCGCCCGCCATCACCTCTGGGACCAGTGGAAGAGGAATACTGTCTGATGACCATCGATGAGATTATCAATGGGGTGGGACAATCTACGTCGTCGTCCAAGTCCAACAATCCGCAATCCACCTCGAATCATCCTCCTCTATATACGTCCTCGAGCTACAATCCCTCGGGACTCACCTCTGATGGCAATCATCCCTCTTCTACCAATCCATCATCAATCAACTTCTCTACCAATTCAATAATCAACACCAACAATCCCTCTACCACTCCACCAACCAACTCAGATAATCATCCTTCTGGCAATCCACCCATCAACAACTCCAACGAAGGCCACTTCCCCACCACCACCACCGCCAACGAAGTCACCAACAACGTCACCAAAGAACATCAAGACCCCTCCTCCAACCCCCCACCCCCTCAAGATTCATCCTTAGATGATAATGAGAATGAATTCCCCGGCCTAATACCCCTCGTCGAAAGCTATTTGGACAGCATGAACATCGACGTCTCCACGCGCTGCGAACTGAATCGATACCTGGAATTGATCCGTCTCCGAGCCTCGGGTGAATTATGGACCCCCGCAAGATGGATTAGACAGTATGTACGTACTCATGAGAAGTATAAGGGTGATAGTGTGGTGAATGAAGATGTGGAATGGGATTTGGTGAGGAGTGTGGAGAGGATTGGATGTGGAGAGGGGAGAATAGTTGATGGTGGTGGTAAGGGTAGGGTGGGGGATGGGGTGGATGGTGGCGAGAGGATGGTGGAGGATGGGGATGGGAATGGGATGGAAAAGAAGAAAGAGAAAAGAGAGGGATGGGAGATGTTGGGTGATTTATTCGATTGTTCGGTGGATCCTACTGCTAGCGAGTTATTGGGGGAGGAAGAATAGAATAGGGATGTTTAGATGAGATGAGATCTAATCATCGTCATTGAGGTGATGATGGAGTGGGATATATTCAAAGGCTGATTAGGATGCTTTCGTCGTAAGAATGATGAAGATACTTACCCTTCGTCATGAGGGTGATAGAGAGCTACTCCATTATCATCATCAGGTGGATGTGGTTAGTTGCCCTTCGTCGTCAGCGTGATGAAGATAGAATTACTGGTATTGTAAGTATGGTGTAGATACCTTCCTTCGTCATGAGTATGACGATGATATGCTACCTTCGTCATGAGGGCGGTAGAGAGGGCTACCCATCGTCATCAGGGTGATGGAGGATACCTTCGTCATCAGCGTGATAAAGATACCTTCATCGTAAGTATGATGAAGCTGCCTTCCTTCGTCATCAGTGTGATGAAAATTGATAATCTTCATTCCATCCCGATAGAGGTGAATATACCTTCATCGTAAGCGTGATGAAGATACCCTCAACGTAAGCATGATGAAGATCTTTTTGTTGGATAATGATGATGAAGCTGCCTTTCATCGTCAGCGTGATGAAGATACCTTCCTTCGTCATAAGTATAACGACGATACATCTTCGTCGTAATGATGATATAGCTAAGCAGATATATTAGACTGTTTTGATTTTATTCTAGCAATCTACAGGAAGAAAAGCTAGAGATAGACCTAATCGTCGTTAGCGGTGTGATGATGGAATTGAGTAGATTATCATTCATTTCAGGCCAAGAGAACTATCGTCCTACTGATGAAGATGAAGAAACATATATCGTCACACTCTTGACGATGACGATTTTTATTTACCTACCGTCATGATTATGGCGATGAAAGTACAATATCACCGTCACGATGATGAAGAAAGCTTTCACCATACTTTGGACAATGGAAGCGACTTACCTTCGTCATGATCGTGATGACGAATTCGTTTAACCATTGTGACACTTATGGTGACGGTTCAGGCTTGCGTCGAGCTGATGACGGTGATATCGGCAGGTCATCGTCAAGCTTGCGGCGGTAACTGAAGTCGATATTCATCATGATGACGATGATGATAGATTCTTTCGTCGAGCTGATGACGGTGATATCGACAGATCATCGTTGGCCTTGCGGCGGTGACTACTGCCCACAATCACCATAATGACGATGACGGTGGTATCGACGGATCGTCATCACGCTTGCGGCGGTGACTATGGTCTACCGCCACCACACTCATGATGGGGATGTAGGCATTCGTCGACCTGATGACGTTGGAGACGCTCGATCTTCATCACACTCGTGGCGGCGGGTGATACTAGCGCTCATCGAACTGAAGACGATGGAATCGACCAAACGCCGTCAGACTTGTGGCGGCGAAGATGCTGGCTGGCGTCAACCTCATGACGCCGAATCAACCGAGTACCTTCGTAACGATGATGGTGAATTCCTCGGGCTCATGACGGTGGATTGATCGAATGTCATCATGATTGCAGCGGTGACCGTGTCCACATTCACGACGCTGACGACGGTGGAGAGAGTATTTCCCGTCGTACGGTCGAAGAAGGCGACTCTTTCACTGTCACAACCATGACGACAACTCTTCTGGGATAATAACGTTGAAGATTGAATGTCTCGTCGGAATGTCGATAACAATGTTTCGCTTTAACCGTCATGCTTGTGACGGTGACTTTCATGGGAAACCTGACAATGCCGACGACGAAAACGGCATGCTCCACCGGACTGTCGACGACGGTCTTCTGCTACTGTCATCATACTCGGCAGTGACCTTCTCTGAAACGACAGGGACGTGATGCATGTTTGGTCAGATGGAGATGAATTACAATATTACCTACTCACTATCTATATTGCGAATTTCGAACCTTCTTCGCTGTTGATACAAAACCTCGGACCTTATTCGGATCTTGTACTCCCGATTCATCCTCGACGCCGCTGCTGACATCTACCCCGATAACCCTATCCCCGATAGGCCCCATCTCTTCGATGACACTCTTGACATTCTCCTCGTTCAGTCCACCAGCCAACATCACACGCAGGTTTTCATGTTTCTCCAATGTCTCGACCACTTTCTGCGAATCCAGCCTCTTCCCTGTCCCACCCCGACCCGAGTCCAGCAGAGGTAACGCATGATACCCCATGCTGGCAATTCCGATATCACCAGGCTTAAATGCGCGAATCACCGGAACCGGAATCAATGACGCCCATTCCAGCGGTTCTAATCCATGTAATTGCACCACATCCAGATCCAACTGGCGTTGCTTCGTCAAAACATACTCCAACGGCTGGTCCTGGAAGACGCCGACCAAGAGCGGACCCAACTGATTTGCAGCGAAGATGTGCTCGAATAACGAAAAGTAGTCCCTCGTCCCTTTTGGCAGTATATTCTCGAATGATTCCCCGCTTCGGAATCTCTTGTCCCGTTCCCGTTTGACGAGCTGTGAGATGGCGTGTGCATCGTCATCCGACACGCAGCGCTTCCGACCAGGAGCAAGAATCATGCCAATCAAGTTGGCCCCGGCATGAATAGCAGCGTCTGCAGCTTTCTCCGTTCGTATTCCACAGACTTTGACCAGTAATGGTTTCTGCTCATTCGATTTGCTTTCTTCAGAGCCAAGCAGATCTTGAACGCATCGACCTGGATCCTCGGCCCGCATCAGAGCCTCGCCGATCAAGACTGCTCCCACCTTGTTGGCCTTGTAGCTGTCGACATCCTTTGCCTCGGAGATGCCACTCAACGCGCAGACAAAAGTCTCTTCTGGCACCATCTCTACCAATCGACTGGTCGTGTTTAAGTCCACGTCGAAACTGGTCAGGTTACGGTTGTTGACCCCAATGACTTTTGCGCCGAGATCGACCGCTTCTTGCATTTCGGACTCGTTATTGACCTCGACCAGTGGTTCCATTCCCAGTGAGAGCGAGTACCGGTACAATCTGACCAACTGATCTTTTTCGAGCATCTTGACAATCAGCAGCACACTGTCCGCCCCCGCCAATCGAGCCTCCAGGATCTGATACTCATTGAAAATAAAGTCCTTGCGGAGAACGGCCGGCCGATTGACATAACCCTGTAAGGCCTGTCGAACTGCTCGCAAATCGTCAATGCTTCCTTTGAACCACTCTGGTTCTGTCAGCACCGAGATGACGCTGGCGCCGGCCGCCGCATATTTTCGGGCTTGTGCGGGCGCGCATGTTTTCAACGAAATGATGCCCTTGGAAGGCGATGCGCGTTTGATCTCCGCCATGAGTGATAGAGGAAATGGCGATTGTCGTAGTCGATTCGAAAAAGATATCTGAGGCGGGGCAAGACCAAGGTCATAGGCTGCTTGAAGATCTTCCATCAGTTGTGATGGTATCGCCATCTGAGAAGCTACCATCTCTTGACGGTGTTGATAGATTTTGTCCAGGATCGAGCGGTCGTGTATTGTAAACCCATTTGCGGCAGTTCTGTCGACATTGCCAAAGGCTACTGGCGACTTGTAAGTTCCTCGGTAATTCTCCCGCCAAGTGCCGCCTGACATCTTGAGAAAGTTCTTGAGCATGGTCCGTCCCTCGGCCGTCAAAATGCTCTCCGGGTGGAATTGGACTCCCTCCACCACATATGTCTCGTGTCGGACGCCCATGATAATGGTATCTGTTCCGGTACCTGTACTGCGTGCACTCCAGGCCGAAACCTTGAGACATTCTGGTAGAGTTGGCTGCATCCCCGCCAGAGAATGGTACCGTGTGACGGGCAAATCTTGAGGAAGGCCCTCATACAGTCCCTCCCCATCATGCTTCAATTGGGATGTCTTTCCATGCAGAATTTCGCCAGCCGAATTGACCTGTCCGCCAAAGACCGAGAAGATACATTGACTATTTATATTAGATTGAAGATGATATACCAATTGATCTACTCACGCTCCCATACACACTCCCAGTACCGGGATCCTGCCGGCAAAGTGTTTGATGGCCTCTCTGCTGACTCCGGCATCTCGTTCGGGGTGGCCTGGTCCTGGACTAATCACCAATTGCGTAGGCTGTAAATCGATGAGTTCCCGACATGTGACCTTGTCGTTGCGGTACACCGAGACCGTGGCGCCCTCCAGAACCAGGTACTGGTAGACATTCCAAGTAAAGGAGTCGTAATTATCAATTAGAATGAGGTTTGAAGCATTGCCCAGTGGCGGTACGGATGACTGATTGTGAGCAGAGTGATCTACCAGATCTAGAGAAGGCATGATGTATTTCGAATGAATCGTGACAAAGGTGGGGAGCATTCCCCGATATAGACAAGGTGCGGCTCTGCAGGAAAATAGATGTTCCGGAGCGCATCTTTCCGCGCGCCAAACGCGTCTCCCAACGTCCAGTCGCGACACCAGCAACAGCTGGAAGTTGCCGGTAGTAGAACAGCTCCATCAGCTTCTCTGGAGCTTTGCGGGTCGATCATGCTGATCATCGCTTCTTTTCTCATCTTCTAATCACCTGCGCGCACCAACATGCAGGACGTCGGCTCGGAATACTTTCCCCCTCTGGATCGCTGCTTGAGCGAGCGGACTTTACTCATGTTAGTAAACATATTGATATCGAGATGAGTCTGACAGTTGCAGCTCCTGGAAAGCCGCTTTCATTGGGCTATCTGTCCCCGACCTCGACCAGCGAAGAGACTCCACCCTTGAACGCTTTTTGTCTGACAAGCACACGACTCAGCTGCTTGTCCGACCTTTCAGCGCTTTTGCGTCGCCAAATGCACAGTCCAAGTCAGCCTTTGAAACAGGCACCGCCGCAATCCATGTCACTCCGAGCAACAAATGGAACGGCGACTTGGACCAGCTCAAAGGGGATGCGCTCTGGCTCAGTAAGAGTGTTCAGGTGGATGAAGTGTCGGCCCTGCGAATCGCGGTGATTGAATGGCAGTCTCGACCCGCCGAGCAGCTGCGATGTGGGCTATCCGGGGAGGAGGCATTGGGTGCTCAGGTTGCCGTCAATCCGGATGCATCGGCTTCAGTAATGCTGGCGCCACCATCACCCACTGCAACTGGATTTCACGACGAAGCTGGTCGACGGACGAGACTGGTCAAGCTATATCTGTCCGAACGACGCCATCACTCGAAAGTGCTCGAAATTCTTGTTCGTGCTGGACTGTCCGATGTCACACCGACCGACGCCAAAGGCAAGGGTAAAGCTAAAAGTACGACATGGGTGGATGCTGTTGGCAAGACTATCCTTAATGCGCGATGTTCAGGCGACAGTTCTGCCACTGGCACCGAGAGCTTCCTCGTCGAGTGCATTGACTTTTTACAGAGTCGATCCCAGCACTTGATCCCCAGCAATGGCGCTTTTGATGACGATTTCTTGGTCGACCTCGAGACGGAGCGCCGTACCTGTGTCATATTGGAGATGATTCACGTCATGCAGCTGATCTTTTGTCTGGTGGATTCAAGTCAAGAAGTTTTGTCTTCGACAACGGTGTTGGCCTGGCTGCGATTTGTGGGCAGCAACAAGTTCTTTGACGGGACAGAGCTGACTGAGGAGGTGTGTATGTCTAACATTTTGGCAAGTCTAGCTAACATCCCTAGCTTTCAATGTCGCTGCCGGTGTTACTACCCCCCTTCCAAGCACTCATCTCGATAGTGTCTCTGGTGATGCTAAAGCTACCCAACACACTTCAACTGCTGGTCGAACATTCCGAGCCTGACAGCGAATCCAGGAGACCATACATCGCGGATACCGCCAATATAGCAGAGATTCACTCGTTGCTGATGGGCGCCACGGAGGGAGAGCGCCCGGTGGCTAGTCTAGCCATCTTCGCCTGGGGAATCATCCTGCAGAGTCTACGAGAGGAAGTGTCGACCAGAAAAGAAGCACGCGAGTTGCGGCAGTCACAACACGCCGTCAATGAGTTTGTCGATTCAGATGCCCCGACGGAGAGCCGTACAGACGAAGCGGATCAAGCTCAGAGTGTATTCGACCAAGTCTCGAAAACTGTTTTCGATGGCTCGGGGGATGTCGTTCAGCATCTGGCCAAAAGCGCCGTGGACGGCAGCCAGGTGTACAACGTCATCCTCAGCCTCTCGACCGAATACTGCAATCAGGTCGGCTCCATACGACACGGCGATTCGATCCGCCGAATGCGAGCCGTCCTGCTGGAATTGATCCGAGTAAGCCTCGAATGGGTGCAGTACTCACCCGAGGTGTTGGCGGCGGTGCTGGGAGTTCTATCGGGTGGCGACCACAATGCACCATCGTATGGCGTCGACCCCGCTTCGATGTTCCTGGCCGACGACGTCCAGCTGGTCCCAAAGATCCTTGAAATGGCCGAGGCTCGATTCCCGTACGAGGTCTTGCCATTCCTGAAGCTGGTCAATGCGTTGGCGATGTCTCCTCGGTTGGGCCAAAATAACCTGCCGTTCGTTGTTAAGTTCTTGACCCCTCAGACATTCACACAACTCCTGCCACCAGATTTTGCCGACTACGACACGACCCGAGAGGAGGAAAATCAGAATCTTATTGTGCTACGGTCACCGTTGAATATCTTCATCCCACGGACGAGACTTATCACCCAGTCCGAGCCACTTGCCATCACGGATGGACGAACTGGACTCTGCGACGGACTGGTCATCCAGCCAGACACACAAGGACAAGTCATCAGCGAACAAGCCCCGGTGATTGTGCAGTGGATGTACCCGTACTCTGGGCTGCGCTATCTCGGTCGACTCTTGGATTCTGATCTCCCCAACGGATATTTTGAAGATGACGTTCCACACGTCGATGAAATGAGGGATATCGTCGCCGAGATTATTGGGTTGCTGGCCGCACTTCTGGAGTCGGTCGTCAGCAATCCTACGCTCAACGACCCCGAGGCGCGGATGGACGCTGCACAGAAACTGCTGAGCGACGCTAGTGACGGCCTGGGACGAAACGGCGATGTGATTACTGTCATTCTCGACCACTTCGAGGCGGAGATTCAAGAGCCAGCGGACCCAATAGAGATGGCAGGGTCGATGGATGTCTTGATCAGCTGTACGCGCTTTGTTCGTGCCCTGATTCCAGTCCTACCAGGGAGGGTCTGGCCTTTCTTCGTCCGGAGCGGCTTACTCGACATGGACGGTACCGGCGGACGACTATCAGATCTCATCGGGAGCACCGAAATTGTCACCGGCCGATATGAGTTTTTGTTGGAATGCATTCGGATCTTTGAAGGGCTTGTCGACGAGGCAGTGGACCATGCAATTGCACGACAATGTCTCGGATCAAAATCACGATCGGCCCTGCGAGAAAGTTGCGGGACGGGCATCTCGGAGCAGGTCATGACCAAAGTCGTGCTGGTTTTAACCCGCACGTTGGTCGACGTCTTTCGCAGCTACCACAACTGGAAGTTTCTTGTGCTGGAAGAACGGCTGGAGATGGGCCGGCGGATTTTGTCAATCTTCAACAAGATTCTCGTCTACACGCACAGCATCGAGGATACCTTTTTGAGCATGCTCGTCCCGGCCGCCAAATATCTGATCGAGGTGTTTATACTGCCGTCGAGCGTCCTGCCGGTCGTCTCGTTGATGCAAATGTTTGTGGCCGGAGTCGACACGCCGCAATCGACGTTGTTCTTCTCGACGACCTGGGCATGGGCGCAGCAAATGGTGGCCTCGCTCGAGTTTTGTACGACGCTCCTCCGAGTCAACACGCTGCTCAAACAGAAGCGCTCTCAGCTAGAGGAGCGACTCTTCGGGGCTCTGCCGCTGCTCGTTCGTCTCTACACCGCATTTCAGTCGTATGCCCTCCCCGTGGTGGCCCTCCTCGAGGCAATGGTGCTCAGCGCCGCGACGGCCGAAAAAGAACCTCCGTCGTTACTGGGACATCTGGGCGCATCTTCCGCCCGGGATTTTGTTGTCCTACTCACCCGCGGCAGTAAGCCGTTTGATGACGAAAACCTCGACCTGGCCATCTGGAGGTTGATGTCCGCCGTGGTGAGCAGCCGGCAACCGTGGTTTACCATCTACTTGTTAACCGGCAACGCCCCGAGAAACACCCTTCAACCTGGCGAGGGACGCAGTGGAAAGAAGATGGTCATCGAGGCGTTGGATCAGCTCGTGGATATCAGCGTTATCCCACAACCAAAAGCACTGGCCATGCTCGAGTTTGTCTTGTTTGCCGTTGACTACTGGCCGTGGGTGGTGGCCGATGTTCGAGGACACGACCGATTTGTTACCAGCGTTCTCGAGTATCTTGGGAGTATGGAGACCCGGGTTGAGGGCTCAGCTGTGCGCATGGCGGCGTTAATTGCCGAGATCCTGGCCGTTCATCTGCATCAGTCCCAGGATTCTTCTCTGGTGCAGAAGCTGCTGCCCCAGATCTCCTATCTGGTCGACCACGGGGTGGACGTCCGCGGGTACAACGAGTCCCTTCACGCGAATCTCAAACGAAACTTCGAGGAGCGATTTCCTGGCTGCTCTTTGGCCATGTTCCGACGGACCAAACTCCAGCGGGTCGAGTTTGGGTCGAGATATTACTATCATATGGACCTCGCCGAGCGGATGTTGCAGTACGATCGCAGCTGGAAAGGTGCTAGAGGTCCGGGGCTGGCAGAAGATGTGGCACGAGCGAATGTCAATCTATCACTTGTGGAAGCTCAAGTGGTGAGTTTTTTCGGGCGATGTTGAATCTGGCTGACCTCTGTAGTTGCTGCTCTCCAGCTGGCGAATCCTGATCCTCGAACTCTGTCGGAATCTATCGTCACCGTCGTTACAAACATCGATCGCCAAAGTCGTCAAGGGTTGTCTCAATGCCAACAAAGATCAAAACGTCCCGGAAGAGATCTTTACCAACTTGACTCGCGTCCGGTCCGATCTAGGATTTGTGCTGATGCAACGACTGGCTGAGGCGCAATCAACGGTCCCCGACATGAAGACGGTCATCTTTACCGTCTGGGATACGATTCAACAATCGGACGTCAATTTCGAGCTGGCTCTAGCCGGAGGAGATGTCGACTATTATCGTCCTTTGCTGAAGATTTTGTTTTTGAGTCTACGGCCTCTCTTGGACAACACGCAATTCCGCGCCAGTCGACTGAATCAAAGTCAAGGCGGAAATCCACCCTTTATGGAACTGCAGCCTGTGATCGTTAAGATTCTCGACATCATCGTTGCTCGAGGATTCCGCCATCTCACCGTCGCCGTGCACGACAACACCGCTCAATCATCCCCCGAAGACATTGCCCTGGTGACGGCCATCCTGCAGACGACTTTACGAATCCCCGGCGTGCAGGAGATTCTGCAACAGCAGATCTGCAATCGTTTCGCCGAGCACGAAACGGCCCGAGTGGCCACGACACTCTTCTCCTGGGCAGATCAACTCGTCATCGACGGCGATCTCATTTATGGCGAACTCGCGATTTTGTTTCTGGTTGAGCTGTCGTGCATGCCATGGATGGCCGAACAGCTCGCCGTCGAGGGTGTGCTCTCTCAGCTGAGCAACGCTAATCTCACGTCCATCATCCGGCGGGGGATACGTCCACTCGACCGTCCGCCTCGACTTTACACCATCTGGACCCGGGGATTTCTTCCATTGTGTTTAAATCTACTGCAAGCAGTTGGTGCTCCGATTTCGCCTGAAGTGTCGACATTCCTCAGCCAATTCGATGCGCAACTTTCTCTGGCATCCAATTCGTTTGACAACCAACCTATTGTGTCTGGTGCCGGACGCGTGATGGAGAGCAAGGACTTTTTCACAATGTCTCAGGCCGCCGAGGTGCATTCACTTTCAATGATCTGGCGCATCATCGAGTTCTTTCGACAGATGGGAGCTAGCACCGGCTATCTTGCGACGGAGATCCTTCCTCTCCCCGAGGCATGGGATCCACGAGGATTGAAAGAAGATGTCGAGTACTGGCTGGCGAGGAGGAGTGCACTCCGGGAGAGATTACTGCCCATCGGACCGGTGGAAGAGGAATCGCGGTCACGGCCCGTTGGCAAGGGAGGTGGAGTCGAGGATCGGTTTGAGGAGCGCTTTGTTGGAGAGCTCACGGCTGTGGTGCGATTATTGAGTGCGGATGGATTTACAAGCAGTAGATCTACGATATAGATGGCTATGTACATATTGCTGTGATTGGATGCTCACAGATGATTCTCTGGTGATGTACCTCGTGGCCCACCCAAGTCCTTGTCGACTTATGACTCGGGACTGCCCTTTTCCCTGCGGGGCAACAGAACTCCTAACCCCACGCACACAACACAATTTCCTCACTTCACCACCTCACTCTCATTCTCTCTCATCGTCAAAATGGTTCGTAATAACTTGAGTAAAAGAATGCTTGATCTCTGACTGACTTGATTATAGCCGTTCACCAAGCTGGTCAAGAATAGCGCCTATCACAGGTATGATCGACCGCTGTTGTCTCTGACTCTCGCTGAGATATCACAGTCGCTTTCAAACCAAGTACAAGCGTCGCCGTGCCGGCAAAACCGACTACTACGCCCGCAAGCGTCTCATCACTCAGGCCAAGAACAAATACACCTCGCCCAAGTATCGGCTCGTGGTGCGCTTCACCAATCGCGACATCATCGCTCAGATCGTCACCTCGGAAATCTCCGGCGACAAGGTCTTCGTGGCCGCCTACTCGCACGAGCTTAAGCGTTATGGCATCAATCACGGACTCACCAATTGGGCCGCCGGCTATGCGACGGGACTGCTGATCGCCCGCCGCGCGCTCAAGAAGCTCGGCCTGGACGAGGAGTTTGAAGGCGTCGAGGAGCCGGATGGCGAGTACAAGCTCACGGAAGCGGCCGAGGACAGCGGACGACGCCCGTTCAAGTGTTTCCTTGATGTCGGTCTGCACCGGACCTCGACCGGAGCCCGCGTGTTTGGCGTCATGAAGGGTGCGTCTGACGGCGGCATCTTCATCCCGCACTCCGAGAAGCGTTTCCCTGGATTCGACATCGAGACGAAAGAGCTGGACGCCGAGACCCTCCGCAAGTACATCTTTGGCGGACACGTCGCCGAGTACATGGAAATGCTGCAGGACGACGACGAGGAGCGGTTCAAGTCGCAGTTCCAGGGCTACGTGGATGACGATATCGAGGCGGACGGGCTCGAGGAGGTGTACACCGAAGCGCACAAGCAGATCCGCGCCGACCCGTGGAAGAAGGACGAGGATGCCGGGGAGAAGAAGAGCAAGGAGGAGTACAAGAAGGAGTCGCTCAAGCACCGCAACAAGAAGCTGACCCGCGAGGAGAAGCAGGAGCGGGTGAAGGCCAAGATTGCTGCTATCAAGGAGAAGGAGTAGGGAGATTAAGTCTGATGGACGTTCTTTACTCCCAACTTATCATTATTGAATTCAAAGTCTGCGTATTCTATTGAGCCTACTTTGCCTGTGCTCTTCTGTGATGCACCGTAGTCCAGGACGAATCTCGTGAGAGTATTATGTCAGCTGAGCAGGCTTTGTGGCTCAGCAGCCTTAACCGTTTGTCATCAGCCACAGCTCCCTCAGCGGACATCGCGGGGCGCAAGGAGGCGGAGCATCCCCTCGTGCTCCACCTCCACCAAGAGAGGCTGATCCGGAGACGGGCGGGTAGATGAGATGAGATGAGATGCTTCTCAACGCTTCGATCAGATATGCGACGCTGATGCGAGCATTAGCCCGGCGATGACATTAGGAGCTAGCCGTCCAAGTCTGTGATTTGTTATGCTATGATATCGAGTATTTATTGCACATCAGGCGCACAAGACATCATGGGGTTCAGGTAGTACCGTCTGGGGAAGCAGGTAGGTCACCCGCCAGGTTACATAGACCATCATTGACAGACGTCGACAGGACGTGAACATGTCTACCGTGGAGAATGAGACGCCCGAGGCGGCCGATGCGCCCAGCAATGGCAACCTCAAACCGCCGTCGACGCATCTACGCCGACCCCATCTCCTGTCGCGCAATAGCGCAGACAAGGTGAATGGGTCGACGCCAAAGTCGACATTGAACCCCCCGCCCTCGCCGTCCACCGCGCGCAAGAACTCGTGGATCAGCGGCTTGACCTCGAAGTTTACGTCGGTGCCATCATCGCCGACGACAACCAACCCAGCGGCCAAACCGGCGCAGGACCGCCCGATGCCTAGCCCGCAGGCGCGTCGGGCGTCTTTGAGCCATGCCATTCCTCCTCCTATCGACAATTCAGCGCCCTATGTGCCCGCGTCGCCCAAGTCGAGTCCGTCGTTCCTTCAGAGTGCTCTACGGCGGTTTCAATCCTCGACGCAGGTCCCTGGGGTCAGCAAGATGGGCACGGGTGGACTATGCGAGCGGCGGGTCATGAACGTTGATGCATCGCGGGAGCGGTGTCGCGTACAGGGATTGGAACAAGCCAAGCTCCGTCGAGTGGCCTTTTGCGTGGACGTCGAGATTGCAGGGGCGCCAAAATACACCGATGACGCTGAAGGGACGAAGAAGCGCAAGAAGGAGAAGAAGCTGAAAGAGAAGGGAGAGGGCGATGCGCTCAAACAACCACCGGCGGAGAAAGATCGGGAAGTGAAGGTCAGCGGGGAGCGTGACGCTGCGGAAGAGCTGAGCAAAGAATCGAATGGCGAGCCGAACGGTCAGCCAGTGGATGAGGGAGCACCAAAGTCCGTGGAAGCGTCTACTCCTCCAGAAGAACGACCCAACCGGCCGCACGACCAACCCACTACCGACCCTTTACGCATCTACCGACGATGCTGCCAGCTACGAGAAACCAGTCCGCTCAAAAGAGTGGTCGAGCAGGTGACTGCCCCGCAGACCACGTCCGGCACCGTCACCTCGCTGGATCTCGGCGATATGCTGCTGCCCCTTGCGGACGTCGTGACGCTCGCCGACTGGCTGGCCGTCGTGCCTGTCCGTGAGCTGAAGCTCGACAACTGCGGCCTGGGCGATGAAGGCGTGCGGGTCATCTTGGGTGCGCTTCTCGCTGTCAAGCTCAACCACGGCCCTTCCTCGGGAAAGGACGAACCACCGAAAGTTATGCACGGCTTCATCGAAAAGCTGAATCTCAAGAATAACCCTAAGATCGGTCGAGACGGATGGAAGCACATCAGCTTATTTCTGCACCTGTCTCACTCGATCAAATCCGCTGATCTATCAATGATACCCTTCCCGCGGGCCTTGCCGGATACCACCAATAAAGACCCAGCGTGGGATATGGCTGCGTTGCTGGCAGAGGCTATTGGTGAGCGATTTGCGGGTCCGTCGTTGGAAGAGCTCAATTTATCGTGCTGCCAACTCACCACCGAGGATGTCACGAAGATTGCTGAGGGAGCGTCAAAATGCGGACTGCGTCGGCTTGAGCTGGCCAATAACCCGGACTGTCGAGTAATGCGGGGAGCACCTGGGTCTAGCATCGCTGGCATGGAATCCGTCATCCACGAGGACGCAGACAGCAAACCAATCACGAGTATCGAAACCGGTGGTGATCCTATCCCAGACGACGAGGATCGAGCCCTGCACGCCAGACCATCACAGCACGGTTCTGACGTCTCAATGGCGTCAAGAGCACTGGCTATGGAAGAAGGTCATCTACATCGGATAGGACACCAAGTCCGTCGAAGCGTGTTCGGGTCTCGATCCTCGTCTCCCGCGCCGCCAGGATCACCGTCGCCTCGAACATCCATATCCTCGCCACCACCATCTGATACCACTTCCACCGTCACAATGGCCACAACGGAACCAGTATCAGCAAGCGATGTTTCCGCAACCCAAGAGGCTGCGGACACCAACGACGCCGAGAAGTCGGCCATGCTCCAAAAACGCCTTGAAGATGTTGGAGGCATGGACCTTCGAGCCCGCATCCTCGAAGTCGGGTTCGAAGCCACATTAAAAGATCTCGGGATGACGCTCGAGGATGTTCAACGCCTGGCGATGCTCGATCCGGAATCGTATGCCGTGCTGAGACAGGCGCAGGATATGGCGACTCGGAATGCCGAGTTGGGATCTGGGGAGGAGGGGACAATGAAGAGCGAGAGAGAGCTTGAGAATGGTGGTGGTGATCATGATGGAGAGAAGCAGGAGGGGGAGGAGAAGCCTACATTCGTGACCGTGGGGGAAGTACCCCATTCTTAATATTCTCAGGGGCTGTTACTTTGTTAATGTACTCGTCGATATCACATTTCCAGGGTCTTTTTATACGGTCGTCTATTTTGTCGAATGTATTCTTTTGGAGCTGTTGTATCGGTGTCGTCGATTCGAGAGAGAATAGGTGTAATACCTTTCGCCAATTGACATTTTTGGTCGTTATGGAAGCTCGAATCCTTGTCAGACGTAAAATCACGGAGACTTCCAGGAGACGTGGCTTGGTTTTACACTCGTGGAGGATTCGGAAGTGGTATTTCGCTCTCGGATTTCGCTAAGTACACGTACGTGTCTTTAGCGAAATCCGAGGGCGTTGAACTGAGGGCGCGGCAAGTGCCCGTTGCCGACGACGTTGCGATAATGGTCACGGAGTTCAAATGAAGATCGGGCGTCGTTCGCATGGCAGCTCAAGCGGGAGTTGGAGGGTTCTACGTAGCACTCGCTGTCTGTGGGCTTTCCCAGCGATTGGCAGCGACCAATCAAACATCGCATTGCGCCCGCTCCCTATAGCCCCGGAGACCCCTGGCTAGATGTACTGTCTTTTCAATAACCCCAGGCTGGATTTGAGGACCTCGATCATGAAATTCATGACGTTACATGGCCTTTGATTCTTAGCAGATTGCAGTTTTGTACGCTTGCTGTTCTTGTGAAGCTCATGTCAATCAAATTTCAAATCCGTCGTTGTCCTCACTCCTATATGCGTTGCCGATCTAACCTTTTCACCACCCAGGCTCTTCCTCGTCACGTCCTCTTCGAAGATGTCGTCAAAGATATTGGTGGGTTTCTTCAACAAGCGTCTTCACCAAGACCTCAAGTTCTATCCGGAATACAGTCTGGATCTCATCCCATTTATCACAGGCGCCTACTAGAAGTACCATCCAGACACGGAGACCCTCAACAAACCAGCGGAGACGTCGGTCCAGTTTCTTGAACTTCTGAGACCGATCTTCAGCCGCCGCTATGTGGCCCAGCTCGGTCATAATGTCGAGCACTTTTCTTCCAAGGTGCTCGATACCGACAACAAGATGGCCAGCGCGTTCCTCCATATGGGAACGATGGGCTCATATCTGACGAAGAGTAGACCTTCGTAGGACTAATGACGGTAGATCTTGCGTCACGAGTGTGACGAAGTGATTTCTCCGTCATCAGTTCGATGATAGATCTGCGTCGTAAGCTCGACGAGACAACACCGGCGTCGTAAGGTTGATGAATAGCGGATCTTCATCAAGCTGTCGACGATGCCATATTTCTGCCGTTAGTTCGATGGCGGATTTCCGTCGTAAGCTTGACGAGACTAAACCTTCGTCGTACATTTGGTGAATAATAGATCTTCGTTAAACTCTTGATGGTCGACCTGCGTCACAAGCGTGACGATGTGATATCTCCGTCGTCAGTTCGAGGATAGATCTCCGTCGTACGTTTGATGAATAGCGGAGCTCCATCGAACTCTTGACGATGTGATATCTCCGCCACCAGCTCGATGATGGATCTGCGTCGTAAGCTTGATGAAGCTAAACCTTCGTCACGATGGTGACGATGTGGTATCTCCGTCGTTAGTTCGACGATAGATCTCCGTCATAAGCTTGATGGAGGAGAGTTGGCGTCGTAAACCTCCTTCAAACTGCTGATGGTGGAACTTCGTCGTACGTTCGACGAAACTAAGCCTTCGTCACACTGTCGACGCAGATCCTTCGCCAGACGTGACATCTTCGTCGTCAGTTCAATGATAGATCTGCTTCGTCAGCTCGATGAGACTAAACCTCCTCTGTACATCTGGCGAATAGTGGATCTTCGTCAGACTGTTCATGACGGTAGATCTTGCGTCAAAATTGTTGCGAAACTGATTCTGAACGACTGAATTGCTCCAAGGACTCGGGGTCCTAGACCACACTATATAGATAGGAAACCTTCTCAGAACCACAATATAGCCAAAAGGCCTTTAGCCTACACAGACCGAGGTGCCTAAACCCGTACTCGTTACAAAAACCGTAACGATTTTTTATCTCCGTCATCAGTAGGTAAGTTCTGCTTGTACAAGAGCCCCCTTCCGGTGAACTGCTTTTAATGTCAAGAGAACATAGCCAACCCGAACTTTGTCGCACTGAAATCGAAAATCACACCGTTGATTCTGGCGGCCAAGTCTTCTAGACCGGATGCGGTTGACAAACTGCTCAAGGTAGGGGCCTCCGCATCGGCTCGGGACATGTTTGATCGAACGGCCCTGTTACGGCGGACTGAATCTGAAAGGGTGAAATAACTCCCTCGTGGATCAAGTCAGGCTTGAGATCACACAGCATCCACAGGGCAACACACATACTCCTCAGTTACGATATCCTCACAATGCATTGATGTCCAATCATCAAACAGCTCAGGAGGACATGTACCCATTGAAGTTATTTGGCTTGATTGGGTCAGCCACCCGAT
>QQTW01000196.1_pt1 | contig 35661 bp, 37 predicted proteins | sample 1904831 | NCBI WGS metagenome assembly QQTW01 (sample SAMN09435610, study PRJNA476489) | Subsurface metagenome, whole genome shotgun sequencing project.
GAAGCAGTTGAATAATCTCCGTTGGTGGACCCTGAGAAGCAGAGGGAAGCTGCTGCGCAACAGAACTAACCACCACAGCCTCGCTTACGACACTGTTACTTGCATCTGCTGGTCCAAGTGACTCTGTTGACACTCCGGTGGAGCGACCTAAAGTGCGATCTTGATCTGCATCCGCAGATTCCTTGGCTGCTTTCCCACCCACTTGATCCTCGACGGAGACATTCAACACCGGCTCTTCCAGCACGCTGCGGATGAATTTTGCCTCCAAAGATGGCGGGAAGCCTGTCTGAGACATTCGTCGAGCTTTGTTGTAAAGTTCCAAGGCGAGTCTTTTGTGCGATAGCCTGTACATGCTCTCGTCGCCTGCGTCAACTACATCGCATACTGCACGTATTCGTTGTTCCACCAAACACCTCAGTTTTCGGTTTCGAAGTAGTACTTTCAATTCCTTTGACGAGTCCGTTACCAAGTCTAGGTAATTGTCCATTGACAGATACAGCCCAGCTCCTGCATCACGCTCTTCCTGGCGGCCAAGGTACGGGAGAATCAAGAAGAGCGTATCCATCCGGCTAGTGATGTATAGGTCTGAATTTGACTTGATGTAGCCCTGTTGCATATCCTTCGTGGATGTAGAAGATCCATCAACAGTCGCCGAGCCATTTTCGCTGCCTTGCGAATCCTTCGAGGACGCTCCCAGCTTATTTTCGCGACTGATGGGCGCAAGAAGCCAGCTGCGTGGTGTTCTCTTCGGCGCCGCTACTTTGATAAACTCGTAGAAGCCGGTGTCAGGACAGGCATAGTAAGTCGTGGCGAGTGCAGTAGTTGGGTTTGGCAGAGTAACGACCCTTGCCTGTGAAGAGCAACCCTTTGGCAGAATAAATAGTGCTGGAGAATCACCGTCGCTGGGTGGTAAAGTCTCGGATTGCGGATTCGATGGAGGTGCAGTCGCAGCACTCTTGGACGGGCCTTTGGAACGAGTTTTCATTTTCATGAAGCCTTTGCGAGGTGAGAATCAGGCCGGTATCTGTCGACTGAGGTTTTCAGGAGGCATTGAGTGGTTGTGGCTGCGTGCTCGCGGGTCGCGGGCGGGAAGCGGAGATAACGTCTCGGAGAAATGGCGCGGACCCTGAAATTATGTTCGCGCGACGCGTCGACGCGTTATCTTCCGAAGTTTCGGCCGATGCACACCAATACGGCGCCGGAAAGCCATCCGGTCTCAGTGGCTTCAACGCTGCGAGGTCCTTGTGCAGGTCTTGAGACCGCCGGAGAGTTACGTAGCTGTGTTCGCGGCTCGCTCTTTGTTTCAACTGCTCACTGCACATGGCTGTGTCGGTAGTCCCGACGACAACGCGCCTGCGATCATGATCGTGAGAGAGTCTCCGAAGGCTAAAGGTAGGTTTGGTCTATAAAGTTACTGATTACTGCGTTGCTAAGAATCCCTTTAGTAGCGACCAACCCACCCAATTGGCCGCCAAAGTCTCCCCGTCATGCACTGCTGAGCTCTCCCAGCGGTCGGAAAAAACTCCAGAGGCAGAGGGATCAGACTTCTCCGTCGCCATCTCCTCTGCGCAGACCGCTTTCCGCCGGAGGTGCAAGAGCTAGCGTGCTGGAGCAGATGGACGATGGCACGGACGGCGAAGATGAGGAGACACTGCAACTTCAACTTCAAGCTATCGAAGCGCGGCTCAAGTTGAAGAGGATCCAGCAAGCCAAGGCCAAGAGAGGTACGGACGCGGAACTCGATTCTAGAAGCACAAGCGCATCAGTATCCACAGCGACTATCGGTGCCTCTCGCAACGAGCGCCCTCAACTCCCACAGCAGCACTCTGGCCTTCTCCAGGTTCCCTTGTCGCCTACTCAAGAGAAACGACATGTCCCGCAGTCGCCGAAATCTCCTGCGCGCGTGATATTAGGCATCGACAAAGGGCTCAGGGCACAGGACGTCTCTCTAAGAAGACCTCCACCCGCGAACTCTCTACAAAAACCCCACAGAAACACTGGAAAAGTCGATGGATCTCGTCCGACATTTCAGTCGAGATGGAGTCAACGAGAAGATACATCGCTCGAAAGGCATACGACGTCTGCGAAAAGCTTTAGCGAGAGGATTGCTGAGAGCAGACTCAATGATCGAGAAAGCGAGCAGAAACGGCTAAAGTTGGAGCAAACCCGTAGCAGGGGCTTTGGAATCGCTAGTCAAAAAATGCGAGAGTCTCAGCATGGACCCGGAAAGAAGCTTTCATCACCAGATCCAGAACCCGGTCGTCAACGTTCACGTGGAAACCGATTCGAAGATGCGACCATCGGTCAAAGAGGCAAAGCTCTTGGGTTGGAGAAAGCTGCGTCTATGCCCTCTATTGCTTCTTTAGCAACTCAGCAAAACTCATCTAGGATCTCGACCAAACAAACGCGAGCGCTTCAATCCCGTGGTGATCCTGAAACCTCCAGTACCTCTTCACGCACACCCGGAGCGAACTCATTAAGCAGCAAAGTCCCTGGCGAGCAGGAAGGCGAAGATGCTTCAGGCTTTGAGTCTTTCTCCGGATTTCATCTCTCAAGACGAAGCCTAAATCACACCTTTCTCACAAGGACACTCGAAGGAAAGGAGCTGTACTCTCTACCCAGACTTCTGAAGACCGTCAAGTCGCCCGACTATGATCCTCCGGACGAGGAAGGAGACTACGTCGTGTTCGGGATTCTGGCCTGGAAGTCGACGCCTTACGATCACAAGGCGAGGGGAAACGTCAAATCAAACGGGGCTTCGGACGACAATGCTCGGTCGAAGTTCATGGTCATACGGCTCACCGACCTAAAATGGGAAGTGGACCTATTTTTGTTCGGCAGTGGATTCGATCAGTTCTGGAAGCTTTCCATTGGGACCGTTGTTGCCGTCCTGAATCCCTCGATCATGCCACCCAAAGACCGTGACGTTGGCGCATTTTCATTGAAAGTCTGCTCTAGTGAGGATACTGTACTGGAGATTGGAATGGCTAGAGATCTCGGTTTCTGTAAAAGCATCAAGAAAGACGGGCAGGAATGCAGGGCATGGATCGACAAACGCAAAACCGAGTTCTGCGAGTTTCATGTCTCGATGCAGCTCGAAAAGACCAGGGCGGGCCGAATGGAAGTGAACACCATGGCTAGCTTCGGCGGTAAATCCTCGAAGTCAGGTTCTCGTGGAATGTTTGGTGGTTCCAAAAAGGGATTTGGCCACGGGTCAGGATCGTACAAGGGCGGAGACGATGGGTTACGTGTGGAAGGCAAATACTTTGATCGATCCATCCGAGAGACCGTCTACATTGCGCCGCCAGAGTTTAGTCGAGGCCGCAGCGCAGCGGTACTCCTTGACCAGGAAGAGCACAGTCTTGAGGTTTCCGACCGCGGTCGAACGAAGAAAGACTTACTGCGCAAGCGTGCATCCGAGCGGGAGAAGGAGAGAGACCTGGCCAAGAAGCTTGGTGAGGTTGGCAGTGGACTAGGCGGGGAGTACATGAGACAAAAGTACTCCGTCGATGAGTCGAGACAGTTTGCGATGCTTGGAAGCGACGATCCATTTGCGACCACGAAAGCAGTGGACGCGACCTCGTTGGGGCTGTTAGGAAACAAAGCCTCTGACGTACGACTAAATGCGACGAAGCGGAAGAGGAGCGGAACGATATCGGAGAGTCAGCCTATGGGCTGGAGTGGGGCTTTCAAGAGAGGTCTTTTGAGTCCAACAAAGACTCAGACTCAGAGGTCTGCCGATTCATCGTCGCCTGTCAAAAAGGCCCGCTTCATGCTGAAGCAAGGTATCCGAGAGCCGGGCAGGGAGAGTCTTGGAAATGTCGTCGCCCACTCGGAGGAAGAGGATGATTTGGATATCGTTTGAGGAAGTCGCGCTGTCTGGCTTGTTTGTATCTTTCTGCCGTCCATTCATCTTGCATAGAGGTAGGCATTGTGTCTCAGGCACCACGGTTGACCCGTTGTCGGAGTCTCTGGTCTTCTGGGGAATCCTGTCCCTTCTGTAGACAGATATTGAGTTCTTGGCCCATGGGCCTCTTCATCTGATATGTCTTTTGCTTGATCATGCCCCTCGCCCAAGTCCCCTACCTCTCCCAGTCCCACGTAGCCCTCTGCCAGGAGTTCCACTACCTCGACTTGATGCTGACCCGGGCCGTGGCCCTCTCCCGCCTTGACCACCAACACCGACGTAACTCGTCGTATGTGTGCTACCGCTGAGGCCGCCTCTGCCAGACGGCCTCGGTCGTCCTCTAGAACCTCTCGCTCCACGACTGCCACCAGTCGCCGCCGCCTCAGCTCTCCGTCTCTCGTCGTCCTCCATCTTACGCACAGCTGCCTCCCGACGATGGTGCTCCTCCAGCTCTCTCCTTTCCGCTTCCTGTTGTCTTAGAACTGTCTCGTTCTCACTATCGGCCAGGTCTTGACTTGCGCCCTGCCACTGTGGGTTTAGGATGAGGCGCTGGTTGTGCTCGGTCTGCGAGAGGATTCGGGTCCATGTATTTAATAGGGTGGAGGCATTCGTGACGGTGCGAGATACTGTCTAGGAAACGCCAAATTAGCAGACCGAGCGTCACATAATAGAAAGATGCCATTCTTCGACTTAGAGGTCATGGACGTACATGCATATTGTTTTTAGCTTTTTCCAAGCTGGACACAACATCCTCGATGACCTTATTCACCGTTCGCACACTCTCCAACTCCGCCCGGAGAGCAGCTTCGCGTGCCTCTTCTGTGCTGTAGCGAGACTCGGAGCGATGTTTGAAGGAATCTGGTGGATTTCCATCATCGGCTTGGCCAGAGTCAACATCATTATCACCGCGTTGGCCGGCTAAACCATCGATATCTGATTCAGATAAGTTGGAATCCTCATCGAAATCATTGGTGGACATGGGTGCTAGCTTGAGAGGTCGTCAGAGTTTGGCATTCGATGTAGCGACGGCGATGTGTCGATATCCGCTCATCAAAATCCCTGCGCGACCACTTTTGATGACAGTTCAAGGTTGATCGTCTCCAACCCATTTGACCCTTGGTACGGAGTACGTACTAAGTGATCAACAAATGACCCATTTATTTGGTTCAAAGATATAGCTCCGTCCTATCATCTCATTACATCTCGAGTATGATGTTCACAGTACCACCTCGCTGGACTTCGTTTTTCTTGTCTTTACCTCACGTAGAGATTGAACCAAATCTACCCCGTATAGGATATAAAATCTACCTTGGTATGTGCGAAATATTGATGGTTCAGCTATTTTGCACATCAATCTTGCCTATGTATTCCTCTAACTCTTCTCGATTATCAAGACTCCTCGCACACTTAGATACAATACTTGCGCGCAGATTTTATTCACGATAGTCGGAGTAGCAACAGCTCATCATGAGTTTGTAATATCATTTGTTCTAACGGAAAGCTCGCGTCACCCAAACCGCAGCTCCGGACATCACGATACAAACTCTTTCGTCTGATTTGAAACTCCGAAGTCAAAATATAGTGATTGGTATAGCAAATTTGCCTTTCGAAAGACTGGCTCATTCGCCTTTGTAAGTCTCGTGAATGGACCTTTTTCTTCTATTGATCAGTCTTCCCTTTGAACATGCGCCGACGAGGAAGGGCGTCTAGTGAAAAAGTGAATACCACTATCAATACTCCTCCTATTGACGGAACACAATGGGAATGAATAGATATTGTCAGCTGTTGTCGGTATTATTATCCATGGATCGATATAAGTGAGCTATAAAAGTTCCTCCGGAGGTCCACCAGCACGTGACCTTCTCCATCTCCCAACCACCACTGGCTTTAGACGCCCAGCCACCCGAGGGCGGTCAACCAGGTGCAGGCCAGCGCCAAAGCCAACAACACATCATCTTCTCCATCTTGCATCTCCTCATTCTTAAGTGCAAGAAAGGGCTTCACGGACCTTAGCAAGGCGCTATACAACTTCATTGCATCAATTCGCATCATATCTTGCTGTTTGCCCGTGCTGCGCCCCTCAATCGCTGCGCAAGAGCGAGCTGTCCCGTTGCTTTCTGGCAATTCGCCGTTTGGATCCCGTTGTGTCAAACGTCGAGATGGCAACGGTTCCGGCAGCGGCCACCACGCCTCCGCCCCCAGGACGGGTCCACACTCCTCCGCCTCCGCTTCACGGTGCTCGTTTCGATTCTTACGAACCTTACTCTCCACGCAGGTCAAGCCGAGTCGCAGCTCAACGGGAGAGGGCCAAGGTCGCAATAACTTCGCCCACTCTGCTCGCCGCAGCTCGCGCAACAACTCCGCCAAACCAGACTCAATCAAAGTCGCTTCAGGCTCGCAACCAAAGTCAAACCTTCTCTCCGCCATCCTCTCCTGGCTCGCCGGTCAAGCTCTCATCGCCGACTCGCCAGCCGGGTCAGCGCTCGAACCGCAGGAGGTATCTGAACGTCGTTGCTGTCAGCGCGGATTCTGACTCCGATGCACCTGGCGCTTCTCGCACCCTGAACAACGCGACTACCTTAGAGCCGGCCAACATGTTGCCTACTCCGTCCAAGACGCCACGGAAACGGACCGAGCATACGACCGCGGCCGTTAGCTCCGCTGCTCGCATACTGTTCCCTGGTCGACCAGCGGCGCTTGAAGACGTCATGCCATCTCCGCGCAAGTCTCGTAAAGGAAAGAAGACTGCACTGTCGTTGGAAAGCTTCGCGGAGCAATGCATGGATGATGGCGACAAGATCGAGATCTACACCGACTCGAAAGATCGCGTCCCGACTTTGGACGAGGACGAAGATAATCCATTCGTGACCTCAAAGAAACCCGAGACTGCTGCTCGCCCGAACAACAGCAAGAATTCCAGCAAGCGGCGGAAGGTTGTGAGCGAAAGGGACGCCGAAATGGAAGCGAAGGTCAAAAATGAAGAGGGCATGATCTATGTTTTGTAAGTCCATGCTCCCTGCTCGTTGCTTCCCACAAACTAACACATATCACCTAGCCGAGGCAAGAAGATCTTCCGCAGGTTCGACGAAGACGACGGTGATGACGGCGAAAGAGCGTCGGCCGACGAGGAGCAAGAAACTTTCAGCGAAACTGAGACACGCCGTAAGGCTGGCAGGATGGCCAGCCAGCGCTTCATGCGCTCATCAATCAAACCTCGACTTCTCTTCCCGAGCGAGGAGCAGAAACGTGCCAAGGAGATGGCCGAAGAGGAGGAAGCACTCACAGAGATTGAAGAACCTGCTCCTAACGGATTGGAGGTTGCTGCTGAAAGCACTGAAGATCTGGCCACACCAGGTGTGACGCCTATCGAGGAGCGCTTTCAGCCTATCCCTGTCACTCCGCCGCCAACCACTCGCACTACCCGCTCCACTGTCAAGATCTCTGTCACTGAGCTCACCGAGCAGACCTTGGAAGTGCCTGAGGCTGAGCAAACTGAGGTCGTCGCCGCTCCCAAGCCGAAAAAGGCCAGTCCCTTTGATTCGTGGCGCCGAACCAAATCCAGTACCGCTCTCGCTGCGAAGGGGCTCAAGCGCGAAGGAGATCACATCGAAAGAGAGGGTGGTAATCAGGGCAAGAGGACTCGAAGTGGCGCTCATCTTGCACCTTGAATCATCCTGAAACCTAAATTGCTCTACGTGACGGACGAGATCATGACCTCTACGAACCATTGGCCTTGCGGCGTTCTGGGCCACAGAATTTGAGTACGATCATGAGTGACAGTCACTCTTCGGAGAAGGACTTGCGAGTCTTTGGTTTACGACCTATTGGGCACCGAAGATGGCATTCGGCTCGAGCAGTGGCGCACATTGTGCCCTGGTTGACAAGCCGACATCCTGCCTCCCCCTAAGGGTCAGACCAAGCGATGTACTTGCAGCCTTTCTCATTTTGCATTTTGGCCGAAGGGAATTTTTGGTGCCGCACTCGGCGGCTCTTGATGGGTCGCTGCATAATTGACCCTTAGCAGGACTCCCTTCAGCGACCTTCTCCAGTAAACCTAGCATAGTTACAATGAACTCTTTTCAAACCGATCGTCGAATAAACTTGGCGTGATCACGGCGTAGGTCCCACAAATATGATATGATAAGCCAAGCAACCGCTCCGGCAATATTAGAACAACATGACAGTAGCAGATGAGTACCGTCCATATGGAACATACAGAGGTGATTGGCAAACAACACTCCTTTTTTGTGAAGCTTACCTAGGCACGCGAGTCTCTTTCGCATATTGCCACTGCTTCAGGCCATATTGAAACTGCGAGTGCTTTGCTGGCCTTATGACATCAATATTCAGTCAACACTGGTGTACATAAAATTTGCTTTTCATGCAGGGAAGGCCCGGCTTACGCGACGTGAGGAGAGATGCGGAGTAAAATGCGGTTCGACATACCAATGGGGGATGAAACGCTGGACAAGCATAGCAGCGGACCAGGCGGGTCTCTGTTCCCAAGCACCGTGCTCAGAGCGATTCCCCTTCACGGAATTTAACTGTTGCCTCATGATCGAATCGCGCCGTGGCCACCTCTGAGCATGGACGTAGACAGATACCTTCCGCACTCTTAGACTCCCGGACCCTTTTTCCATGCTACGCAGCTGGAGAGGGGTCATTGCCCCGTGTTTTGACTGCCCTACCGGGACAAGGTATTCGAAACTGGCCAGCTCTCACTGTGGTATTTCGGTCCTTCAAAGTTGCGTCCATTGTATCAGGGCTGACTCTCGCTGATATAGATTGAAGGAATCATATAGAAAACTCGGCTGAAGGAACAAAGTAGGGTTTTGTACACGGAGTAAAATAAATTCGTAGCAGCGGCGGCGTGCCAACAAATGAATGCTCCAAATCGAATAGTGACTTACGGGAAATGACTGGAGTCACACGGGCACAATGTTTGGGGAAGTGCACAACCACGCGATGTTTTGAGTGGGGCAGCTTCGATATCGGCGCGATGACCTACCTGCTGGAAGGAGCATGGTGCAAGGGGCATGCGCGAGATTGCTCGAGCTCACATGAAAATGGCTCGACTCTTTTGCGCAGGTCGGCGCATTCGGATGGAGAGAAGAGCAAAGAGTGGTAGAGCACAATGGTTAAGAAGTCTGGCAAGGCCGCTCATTCGCGCGCCAAGTGTAGTCCTTCACACCGTTGGCTATTCTCCGACTGCTTTCTCAGATACCATCGAAGAAACTCCGCGCAACATGTTTCCTCGCATTGCCTCATCCGTTCTGATCATCTTGAGTGCGATATGCCTACTGGCTGCGGTCCCATATGGCAGCGCTGCACCATCGTCTGAAGATCTGACATTCTTTCACCTCACTCCACGGAGCCCGCGCACGCTAGACGTTGAACGACCGCACGGGAGGTCCAACTGTCGATACTCTCAGAAAGAGAACAGAATCGGACACAAGTGGCACAAGGTCGAATTGTATCTAGACATATCCGAGTTTGACGTAGAAGGTCGCAATTCTGCCGATGCAGTTGACAAACTGGCCGATGCGATTTTGAGCGAATGTCGGAAGCCGCACTGGGGCCACCACATAGTGGGAGCGGGCACCTTGAATTATCAGAAGGGGGATGGTCATTGGAGGTTGCATTTTAACGTTGACCAAAAGGACTGTGTCGAGGCGGTCATGGACTGTTTGCACAAGCATGGTCCTGGAGCGGTCGCATGTGTGAGTAAACCTTGATCCTAGCACTTCGTGTTCATCTGCTAGCTAGCAAGGCTGATATGCGTTCCAGGTCAATCAATCATGAGTGCGACATTGTGATTAGATGGATTGCGTTAATGAGTGTATATTGAGCGGCTTGATCAGCTTTGCACATTGAGAGGACTTCTGTAATCACGCACGGCCACTCGGCCAAGCAAACCTCACAACTTCACTCATCACCACACCGAGCGGACGAAACCCGTTGAAGCAATCGCTCAGCAGTCGAATTTCTTTGATCTCCTGACTGTTAGAGTCGTGGCGGCCAGTTTCCAGAACGCCAGCGCATCCACGGCCATGGAGGTCCCGAAAGCGACGTCATTGAGAGATATATACCTTGAAGATGATACAATTCACCAAAAGCCGAGGTGGGAGAACTTGATATCCAAATTTGAATCTCGCTATGGTCGTCGGCCGGACTTCATATCCCGAAGCCCGGGAAGAGTGAATATCATTGGAGAGGTAAGAAGGATGCGGCGCTGCACGCCATGCCTTCATGCCTTCGTTCCTTCAACGGTTGTTGCTGAGGCTTGTCACGGCTCCATTGACAAGTAATGTAGCATATTGATTACTCTCTCTATGAGGTTCTTCCCATGGCAATCACCGCAGATGTTTTGCTAGCAGTCTCTACGAATGCACAAGCAGAGCCCTCACGTGTACGAATAGCCAACGTCAGTGATGACAAATTCCCCACGAGGGAGTTTGAGATTCCTTCTGGAGGCGAGATTGACATTGACGCATCATCATTGGAATGGACAAACTACTTTAAGGCCGGGCTGCGTGGAGCATCACAGCTCCTTAGCAAAAAGCGGGCCAGCGGCGATCATCAATTCAAGTCTGCTGGAATGGACGTCCTGGTGGACGGCAATGTTCCAAGCGGCGCTGGACTCTCCAGCAGCTCTGCGTTTGTCTGTGCGAGTGCTTTGGCTGTGATGAAGACCAATGGAGAAGAATCCGTGGATAAAACCGAACTTGTCGAGCTAGCCATAGTGTCAGAAAGAGCAGTTGGTGTCAATTCCGGCGGGTATGTTTCGGCACTGTTATCTGAAAGGCGTGACTGACCTTAGCACAGAATGGATCAGTCAGCTTCTGTCTTCTCTTCGCGTGGAAGCGCGCTTTACGTATCGTTCAAGCCCAAGTTGCACACCAAGGCAATTGAAATTCCTGAGACCAAGCCGGAGCTCACCTTTGTCGTAGCGCAGAGCTTTGTGGCGGCGGACAAGCATGTGTCGGGCCCAGTCAACTACAACCTTCGCGTGGTAGAGTGCAGTCTTGCAGCGATGTGCCTTGCCAAAATCTTTGGTGTCAAAAAGCAGTTACCGGAGGATTCATCTCCTCTTCGAGTGAGCCTGCGCGGCTTCCATGATACATATTTCGAAGAAAAAGAAGGAGTAGCAGACAATACTCAGACTTCTATACAAGACTTTCAATCGCAGCTTGAGAGGCTTGTGCAGATCACCGAAGATTATCTAACCCAGGAGGAAGGCTATACGCGTGAGCAAATCTCTCAAATTCTTGGACTTTCTGTCGAGGAGATCAACCGCCGCTTTACCTCCGAGGTGCCCGTCCGAGCCGACCGCTTCAAGCTCCGGCAGCGAGCTCTACATGTGTTCAGCGAGGCCATCCGAGTCATCAAATTCATGTCACTTCTCTCGTCACCGCCGCCTGACGGGCATAGCGAAGACCTACCCAGAGAGCTGGGCTCCTTGATGAATGAAACACAAGATTCATGTCGACAGTTGTATGAATGCAGTTGTCCTGAACTGGATGAACTGTGCCAGATAGCGAAAAGTGCCGGTGCATATGGAAGCCGGCTCACCGGCGCGGGCTGGGGAGGCTGTAGCGTGCATCTTGTGCCGCAAGAGAAGGTGGAGGCCGTCAGGAAAGCGTGGGAAACGAAGTATTACAGAAGAAGATTTCCGGATATGGATCAAGAACGGTTGAAAGACGCCGTCGTAACAAGTAAGCCGGGGAGCGGTAGTACTATCTTTGATGTCAGCCAAAAGATGGAGCTGTAGTTGCCTCCAAGTGGATACCTGCAATCGGTTCTGCAGTTCTCGACGATATACCGCGACTTTAAATAGGTTGTGGCTGGAACGATATGTCTTGGTATCACACCTCGAATGATAAGAGCGGGAAAATGCTTTCAGAAATTGAAGTCTTCAAATAATACAACTTTTCCTTCGAGCCATTGCAAGATACTCTTCCTCAGGGCCGGGCCAGTACAGATGTACCATGTGCGTGCTGCCACGGCCAGAAGATCCTCCTTTTTAACCCTTCTTCTGTGGTATTGCACTTGCGAGCTTTCAATGACCTTCAAGCTCTGTTTTTGAGCCTCCTCCGATTCTGATGGCCCACCAGTAATGAAAACAGTCAGACATGGGGCAAGTCCTGGGTTTCTCTCTAACGTGTCAACGAGCAAGTTGACATCTTCGAGTTGCATTGTCCAGAATAGTCTCAGTTTGGAAAGGTCCATAGCGGGCAACTGGCCGAGCAATGGTGTGATTCCTACGCCACCGGCCACGAATGGTAACACCTGATCTTCTGCTCCCAATCCAATCTCAAAGTCACCGCCAAAGCCCAGCAGTGGTATCTCCAGTCCGGGTCGTGCCAATTGACTGAAAAGGAATGAAGTCACTGGGCCCATTTTGCGAATGGTAATCTCAAATTCTGTCTGCAAAGCGCCGTGGCTCTCAGCTGGTGCGGAGGATATTGTAAAGGTACGGACAAAGTCATCGTTCAAGCTGCGAGGGTCGTCGTCTCTCATATGACTGTATCCCATGTCGAGTTCTTGTGAGAAGTCCATTGCAATCCACTGTCCACCCTTATATTTTGTGGGATGGTCTAAGCTGAAGCGGAACCGAGCTATGGTTGGCGTGAGTGATGTGCGCTCAATGAGTGTTGCTGTATTCAGAGATGACTTGTCCAGCTTGCCAGCCAGGCTCCCTTCCGAGGCAAGAAGCCGCACAGCTGGGTTATAGGGCGACGGCTCTCCAGGTAGTCCTCTGAACGGCAGACCTCTCTCGACCAGTCTCGTCTCTGACAAGGTAATCTTCACTGCGAGATTGCATCTTGGCATGACGCTGGCCGCGTCTCTGCCGACTAATATCTCTGCAGTACCGGTAGCATAGAGGACATCTCCGCTGGCAAAATCAGGAAACACCAATCCAGCGAGAGGCGTCACTCTGAGATTGCCTAGTGTCTGATATAAGCGATTGCCACTATATTCTGGGTACACTAGGATCGTTCCGTTGGGGTTGTTCGAAAGAATTCGCACAAACCCTGGTGGTCCACCACGATGATTTGTGTCCATATCTTGGTCCTTGTTCGTAGTAGAGATGAAGAAGAGGTCTGCATTCTCTAATAGGGCTACGCCTTGCTCTGTGAGGCATGGACCGCTGGATATCAGTTTCGGTGCGGGCGTTGCCTCGAGAATCTTCTTCTTATTTAGGTATTTAGGGCAATTTCCTGTAATATCATTCACCATAGTCCGAAAATCCACGTTATTCGACATAGAGGTACACACCTAAGCTTTGCTCGATTCGTGCTATAAGCTGAATTTGCCCCAACCCGAGATTCTCCGCCCTTGCGTCGTCATCGAACTTGGTGATAGTACTTGCAATGATTCGCCCGGCAAGTTTTGCCCTGGTTCTCCTCGAAAGGTTGATGGCTAACCCGCTTAACATTCTGCCTTGATCAGGTTCTTGTACGACTGCACCGTCGTCATGTCCGCCGCAGAGTGTCTGGACCACGGGATCGTATTGCCTGTCCACAACCGTCTTAATCCCGATAATGGACGAACCAAGCGATCTAGAAAAGCCTGCATCGCCTCCCCAGACAGTCGACCATGGCCTTCCACTGGAATCTAGCGCTCCTAGAGCTAGCAGAGGGCTTTGTTGAAGCATGAAGGCGGCATGCGGCGTGAGCATAGGCGATGTCGGGTTGTCGAGTCCTTCTACACGCATCAGACGATGCATGTCATTCTCGCCCGAATGCCATGGCATGCTCAAGAAAATGGCCATGCTGGATTCTTCGCGGATTGCTTTGATTCGGCTTCCGGAGCGCTGGTGAGTTCGTTGTTACCTAACCCGGTCATGTAGAGGTCTCCGAAATATGAAGACGAGGGCTTCGAATGAGGCCGTCTAACAGTCTGACTTGAAGTAGGATTTTTTCAAAGGCCTTCATAGCAGGCTGAGGTTCTTGTAATCTGCTTAAGAGTGTCTTTCATTATCCTCATAGCCAAGTCCGAGTATTCCAAATTTCGTCATAACTCAGGCAAGCTCCCAATTAAATCATTAGTAATGCCATGCGTAGAGTTTCTTACTCATGTACGGTCATCGCTTGCAATTGGATTGAAATTGACGCACACATCAAGAAGATGTGAACTCTTGAAGTCGGTATGTCGCCTGTCGCCGATTCCGATTCGCCGACATTTGGGATGGGTTGCTAAATTTAGCACAGTGACAAATTTCTCAACCTTCAAGGCCCGTTTGAGGCAAAGCGTGCAACACTTCGTTACTTTGATACAATCCTTGGATTGCTCTTGGAGACTGACAAGAGTCGTGCGGCTTTCAGATTATAGCGCAGGCGGTTATGAGCAAACGGACGCAGAAACGCCAACAACCGTCGTTGAAAGGCCATCCGGATGCGCAGAGCCATGATGAACCACCACTTCCATATACGGTAGCTTCTTCAGATCTACAGCCTTTCCTTTCGACTCTGGATCAAAGTCTTGCGTACATCTTACACGTTGACTCTTTACCATGGCAATTCAAGAGGCGCATCTTCACTGTTCCAGTCTTACTCAATATAACAATAGCTGCCCTCCTCTGTTGGCGGGCCTATGCAATCATACCTACATATCTCAGAATGCTGTTGTCGATGATAGGTTATACCACGTCCGCAACGGTTGATGTGCCCTCGAAGACAACGTATCAACTTGTGCAGATCACCTTGGTACGGACACTCAGCTTTCTTTTCGACTTCATCCTCTTCCGCTTCATTGCACCTTGGCCGTGGACCTTTTTCTTGGAGAGGCCTGGAAATCCCGTCTTGTGGCGATGGCGAGTAGGTTTTCGAGACCGAGAGATTATCATACGGGTTTCGCGGCGATGGGGCTGCGAGGAATTGCTCAAAGGCGAGACGAAAGGAGACAAGAATCCGTTCTTCAAGGTCCGAGTACTGCCTGCCATTGACAAAAACTACATTCGCGGAAAGACTGGCTACCTCATGATGAGTAAATACTGGGATTTGGATTTTGCAGCTATGGTGAGAGCAACGCAACTTGTTGATGACGGCACCATGACTCTGGAGCATTTTGAGAAAACCGTGCTTGTATGGGATGAAGGTTTGGGCTGGCTAGCTTGGCCGGTGCACAAGATTGAACGACAGGGAGCAGGGGAAGACGTGGGAAAGCAACTCAGTGCCTTCAAAGTTTGTTGATCTACTTTGATTGCCCGATTACTCTAACGTTCGTCAGGATCGATTGACGGCTATCGGAAAAGAGGGCTTGTTCTTCAGGTGGATCGAGCTGATGCAATTCGAAAGCAGCGCACCCGGTGGACAGACACCTGCAAAGCAAAGCGAAGCTATCACTAAGGTCAGGCAGCTCTTTCGGGAGAATGGGGTGGACTTCGATCAGATTGTCGAATCAGTAGGAGGCCTGGAGAACTTGCCGGGCTTTGAAGAAGGCCAATGACGCAGCTCTCTCTCCGTTACCAAGTCTGAGGAACCAACAGCAGCGTGATCCACAAGTCACTGCTGATGATCGCAACGCCCCAGAGTACTCGCGAGCATGCAAGGTTCTCCGTTCAGCGCCACTGGAAGGTAACTCTAACATCAAATTGGCTCAAGAGTGGCTCAAAAATTCCAATAGCTCCAAATTTGCAGTTTCATCCGCCGCCTTTTGGTCTGACGTCTCGCTGTCCGTGCTCAAACCCAACTCTTGTGCGTACCTATCTCGAACATTTTCTAGAACCCATGCTCCTTCAGCATGATTGCCATTATGAAGAAGCGCTTGAGCTGTTTCAAGACAAAGCCTGAGTATTGTCCGTCTTCGGCGTGGATCGATGTGCTGTGCGTCATCTGCAGATTCAAAATAGGTTCGAAGATATCTCAATCCGGACTGAGGATCTGGACCTTGCGGACTACGGATCAGTAGAAAAGCCCTCGCCAGCTTCACGTCTGGAGCCCAGAGCGGAACGGTATCGAGAAACCTTCGGAACAGATCTTCGCAAGCAATGAGAGCGGGTCGGGTTCCCAGTTTGTAAGCAAGCCGTCTTGCCATATGCACCATTTCAAGGGAAAGCCGGTGTTCAAGGTGATTCCTAGCCATCCCACGCGAAGCCAGTGCGTTGAGAAAAGTGCTCAGTGCTTCAGTGTCTCCATTCTTCCGACTGAGTTGTACGTTTACGATTGCACGAACCACAATCTTGTTCCAGGAAACCACACGATTTTGCCCATCCATTGTCTGACATCTCGTCTCCTCCTCTCCTTGTACCTTGAGTTGACTCCAGAGCCAAGTCAACAATTCATCTTGGCGGCCCTCGGCGACAAGGAACTCCATAAGTATACTGAGTAGGTCGTGATGTTTCAGGAAATCGGTCGACGCCGCAATCCCAGTGCACCGTAACCAGGTAAAAACAATCGCGCCTGCTTCAGAAGTCTTCATTGCTTCCTCGACGGATAGCTCGGATGAATGGTTGAATGAGTCTCGCAGCGTCTCCAGGCACAAGTGTGCAGTGGCAGCAGTGGCAGTTCCTCGAGCAACATGCTGTCTTAACCAGTTAATGGGGTCCTTGACCAGTCTTTGTAATGCCCCTGATCCACTCCGATCTCCGTCCCTTGCCCCTTGCGGTCCAGTGCGCGCGAATAATGGATTGGTCAAAATGAGCTGGAGATGAGTCTTCGCGACGTGATGCGAAGTTTGTCGTGTGTCTAGAGACAATGGTGATGGGAGTGAGGCTCGAAGCGGCGAAACCACCGTTTCGGGGCCATCAGCGGGTGGTCCTGCATGTTTGCGGTCGAGATGCTCTCTGAAAGACGACGTGAGAAGCCTGAGCAGCTGCTCTGACTGGCGCGGACTCAGCGGGAGCTGAGGATGTATGTATTTCTTCAGAGAACGGAACAGAAGTGCAGCAGACTCCCGCATGGCGCCAGGGTCGACTGCCACATGTTTGGTGGCCCGAGATGCACTGTCTGCTTCGTACTCGTAGCCGGGAAACACGTGCAATGAAACTGAAGGTACGCTTCACGCAGCCGTAGTAGCAGGTTGATTATTGAATCAAGTGAGGACGCCGATCGCGGGCCACGTGATGGTCGACCTTGAGTTACGGTGACAGAAACAAACAGACCAAACTTTTCACGAAAGCTCCTGTTACGCGAGCGAGCGAAAGATTGCCCTGCTTTCCAAAAGCTCAACGTTACCAACCCAACTCTCGTCACCTTTCACTCCACATGCGAATACTCTAGTCCAGGGAGCCGACAATTGCCCTCAGCTTCTCCTCTTCACAGTCCGACGCTCACGTCAGGACGAGCCCACAAGCTCTTACTTCGTTGTCCCTCTTGGCTCCATAGGCCCTCGAGCGAGTTGGCACGCGCCTTGCCTCGTTGTCCCATAATCTCACCGCGCAACAAATTCGCACACAGCCCTCTCCATAATGACTGAACAACAGCCCAGGCCCGCAGCTACGCGTGGCAGGAGCTCGACTCGCGGCGGCCGTGGTGGATTCAGTGGCCGCGGTGGTCACCGAAACGGAAATAAGACGAATGGTGACTTGAAAGATGCTGCTGCGTCCGACGCATCCTCCGACCAAGGCGAATTGGGCGAACTCAAGAAGCGCTACTCGGCGCAACTCAATACGCTGAGGGAGCTGTTCCCTGACTGGACAGACGTTGACTTCGTCATGGCACTTCAGGAAAGTGATGGCGACCTGCAGGCGACTATTGAGAGGATCACGGAGGGTATGTCATACACGTTTCTTTGGCTGCCTCTACGCCTTCCGATGCACTTTGTCAAGTTACCGGAGCTGAATAATCTTGTCATTAGGCAATGTCACTCAATTCGCGGAGATCAAGAAGAAAAGCAAAGATAGGTCCCGCTCGAAAGTGAAGGATACTCCGGCCGCGACGAACGATCCGTCTGCTGGATCAAGGCCTCCTCGCAACAAGAACGCAGCCGATGGGTCTCGCGGAGGTCGAGGACGCCCCGAGCGCGGTCGAGGTGGCTCTCGAGGATCCCGTGGTGGTGGCCACGGAAGCGCGAATGGGCTTCGAAATGCTGAAGGCACCACGTCTGTGCCCACGAATGAGTCGTCTGCTTGGGACACTACTACTTCCGGGGACGGTGGCTCAACATGGGATCAACCCAGCGCAGTCACGACTGAAGAAGGACTCTCGGGCTCGCAGCCAGGTGCTACAGCTGGAGGTCCTACCAACCGGGTCATGGAACCTGAAGTCAAACAAAAAGCTCCAGTCCCCGATAGTGGTACGAAGAAAACGTGGGCAAGCATGTTTGCTCAGCCCAAGCCTGCTCCTCTCCCACCGAAGCCTGCGACGAAAGCACCGCAAGCAACCAGCGCACAGCCTACCGTTCCAGCAACCCCACCGCAGAACGAAGTTGTTGAAGACTCTGTAGATAATGAAACCTTTTCTCCAGCCCCGGGCGCGGGCTTGACTGGAGCTGAAGATCGTCTTGGGACCGCTGCACCATCGGCCGCGGATCCAGATGCTGTTCCATCGGACTCGGAACCAAAGATAACTCCATCAAAGGATGAGCTCACGGAGGACAATTTGGAACACGTTCCCGACAGTTCCGGACCAGCTCTCACCGAAACTGCAGCTAGCACTGTTGCGAGCTCCAGGGACATCGGCACGGCAACTCCCTCCAGCGGTCTGCAGCAATTGCCTATTCAGAGGCCTGCGATGAGCGGCTATGCCTCCAGTGCATTAAGAGCTGCTACGCAGGGAAGGACGGCTAGCTTCCAAAAGCGCATTCTGGAACAGCAAGAAGCCGTGGTCATGCCGAGCAATCATGCGGTCGACCGAGCTGCGGTTCAATTCGGAAGTATGGGGTTGAATGGAAATGCTGAGAGCGATGGCCTCGATGTTGACGAAGATCGTGAGGAGGCCGAAACACGCGCACAACCGCCTCAACAGTCGCCCCCTTCGCAGCCCAGAGCGGCTCTCCCTCCCGCTCAGAGACAGCAGATGATGCCCACAGAATTACCTCCCCAAGAGGCTTTGCCTGCCGCGAAGCCGGCAATGGGCTTGCCACCTGCGCCTTCGCAGCAAATGCAAGGTCTGCCTCAGCAGCAGCCGTCTAATGAACCACAAATGCCTCCGGGCATCGCGCAGCAGGTGCCCCAAGGAGCACCGCAGTACGGGCAGTTCGGTCGATATGGTCAGCCGAGCTCGCAGCTGGACTCGGCAGCGCCATCGCAGAAGCAGTACGATCCGTTTGGTCAGCAAGCCGGTTTGAACAATCAGTTTGATGTGCACCCGAGCCAATCTCAAGCTCCAAGCCAACCGCAACTCCACGCCCAGTCGCAGGCTCCATATTCGTCTGCACCGATGGACCAATCATCCTATTACACTTCAGAGTACCAACGAAACGCTTATCAAAACTACTATGGTGGATCCTATGGCCAGCACGGAGCTTCTGCTCAGCAGGAGGCTGGTGTATCTCAGCAAAGGGCCAGCAGCGGGTTTGGAGCTGCTTCTACTGATTCCGGCTATCCAGCAAGCCAAGCGCAGCAGGTGAGAATCCTTATCTATATGTATCAATATGTCGCCATTCTCTTGATATGCTTCATTTTCCCGCTTGTTTGGTTTTTCTCTTTATACTTTATACCTTTGCAAGTCGTGACTAACAAAACTTAGCCGCAGTCTCGTTACGCAGAGGCACCGAACAGTGGTGGGCAGAATACTCCAAATCCTCTGCTACTAGGTCAGACCCATTCTGGTACCCAGTCACAACAAAGCCAGCACCTACATCAACAACCTCATCACTCTCAAACTGGCCATGGCGGCCATCCTTACGGCCACCCTTATTACAGTAACCCCTATTTCAACACGTACATGAACCAGTATGGTTATGGCGGCCAGAACTATGGCGGACCGTATGGTGCAAAAGGCGGTGTGTATGGTCAGCCGCATCACGGTTATGGCATGAGTCCTCAGAACTCGTACGATCAGCATTCTTCCTCCCCAGGAAACGTCAGCGGCTTCGGTCAGTCTTCGGTCCACGGTCGTGAAAATGCTCTGGCGTCTAGCCTTGGCGAGTATGGTCGATCCGGCTCTACTCAGCCGTCACAGGCCCAGCAACCTGCCGCTACGGCGAGCAGCTTCGGTAACATGCCGGACATCCTTGGCCGCTCGCACAGCGGTCTGCCCGGTCAGAACCAGCAATATGCTCATCAACAAGCGAGCCAACACAATCCTGCGGAAGATGCTCTGAAGCCTTTCGGTGATGCCAAGGCCTCGGTGGGTCCGAACGCCGCGGCTTTGTCCCAGCCTGGCCGTCCAGGATCAGCTGCGAACAACGCCACGAGCCAAGCCGGTCAGTCAGGATTACCGCCTCCGCAATCGCATCAGCAGGGCTTCGGAGGCTATTCTAGTCACTTGAACCACGTGCAGAGTGGTCAAGCCTCGCAATACTCCGGTCTCAGCGGCCTGGGCGGTCATCAGGGTGGTGGACAGAGCCATCAAAGCGGAGGCTATGGAGGCTACGGCACGGGTTTTGGAAACTCCTACGGCAATTACAGCCGCGGTGGATGGGGCGGAAACTATGGTCATTAGTCCCTATATGAGCTATTGAGCGAAGCGGAAGTCGTGGCAAGAGCTGTCGAGAGCTTCTTGAAGCCTCATAAGATGGGACTTCTTAGGTGATCGTGCATGCTTCAGCCTCGTCAGTGAAGTGCGGGCGAAGCAGATGAGTATTGCCCGCTTTTCGACGGACAAAATCAGATTTGTATTAAAGTCCTTTCTTTTTTGCTCACACCTCCCATGAAGTGCGAACTCCTCTCATTTGGCTTCTTTTTTCGGTCACGCATCGAGAGAATTGGTCGCAAAAAGGCGGCAAAGGAGCAAAGTGTCTCAGAGTGTAATTCCCAATTTCTTTAGTTCCCGCGGATGACGGTCAGGATCAGGCTTTCGAATCACAGAAAGTAGCTACTGAGCACAGTCAATGCATTCCATTGACGCCCTTCGCAGTAGGTAGCTTGGTGTCTGAAACGTAAAATTTTGGGGTGTCATTGTCATCTGGATTAGGCCGGTCCTTGCATGAGTTATAAAGTTCCTCAGGTCACTCTACAGAAAATGAAGCTGATCTTTTGAATTCTCCTAATCACTCGTTAGTTTTAACGACCCATTGCTTGGATGTAAGATGACAATATCACATGAAAAAGCCCCTAAGGGCTTTTAGCAGACTTTGGAATAGAGACTTTGTCAAGATGAACGGAGTCTAGAGTGTACGGTCCCTTCACTGGCCTCTTGTACTCGTAGCAATCTGTTGATGAAAAGTCCGAGACCTATGCAGCTCGAAGTAATATGTATTGATGAATCCCGTGTCTTTTGAACAGATTGGGTTTCCTCCCACAAGAATGTATATAGCATCCCGGCATGGACGAAAGTCCGAAACGGTGTAGGAATCAATAATATGTATTGATGAAATTTGACGGGAGGGGAAGGCGTATCCTAGATTTGACCCTACCCAAGATATGGCAATGTGAAATCCGATAATCTGACTATAACATCGGACGGCAAATGGCGGAGCTAGGGCCTACCTACCCTCCAAAAGTGCAATCTGCCCGTTGCAAGTAGTGGGTGTCAGACTTCCTTGTGCGTTATCCATGTCCTCTTCTAACCGCGAACGGCTATGATTTCTGTTCCAAGTAGTCGGGCTTTGTATGGTTTCGGTGCTGCTTACTCTGGTCTCTGCTCATGAGGATATGGTACATGTCTATGTAGATAATGGTAATCCTCGATGGTGATGCTCTCTCTTTTTAATTTTAGCAACGATTGCATTACTAATTCACACACATCCCGTCAATTGCGTTTTTAATCAGGACCCGAATAGGGATCCCTTGTGGTGCTTTGGAGGCTTGCTTCCTGGAAGCGAGACGGGCAAGGAATCAATCCGTTTGGGCGGGATCAAGCGCCACATATGCGGGTGCGAATGCAGCTCGAGGCTTCAGCTCTCTTTAACAGGTACACATCCCGCACGACGCTCCGTGCAGTTGCCCCGCTGCGAGGTGGGAGCCTGGTGTACCGGTGAGAACCACAAAGCCTTGCCCATGGCTGGAATTATTGTGGAGGTTCCGGATCCTTCTCGCCGTGAGATCTCGTTCCTGTTCGCTTTTTGAGAGTTGGAGACTTCTGACACACCATTCTCAATCCACATCTTTTCACCTCCCTGGTCTTATGGAGAAGCCAGCACAGGAAAAGGCGAGCTATGGCATCCCTTGGCTTCCTACAGCAAGCTCAACCAGGCAATGCAACGCTTCGAATCCACGTCCCGAATGAGACCGTGACAGTTATCCCCGGCCTCAACACCGAAGTAATCGCTCAGAGGTGCCCGCTCCTGGCTCTAGGTTTTGAGTCTGGCTCTTCTGGTCCCACTTGCGACATCGAAGCCGATTCCTACGTTGTCGCCGTTAGCTTCCTCCGCTATATCTTCTGCGGCAGCTATGTCGTCTACGGAACTTTCGATCACCAGCCAAGGTCGCTGTTGGTACATGCCGAACTGTTTCGTATCGCCGGCCTCTATGACGTTCCCGACCTTCAGATGATGGCACGCGCCAACATCATTGCGGATACTGAATGGTCATGCAGCGTTCGAAAGCCTCCGGACGACCTGTGCGCTGCCATTCGCTTCATATACACAAATCTTTCCAAGGAGCGAAACATCCTGGACACGATTTTGCAGTATTGCCTGTCGTGCTTCATATATCATGGACTGAAAACGAACGATGAGTTTCGCAACTTGACCTTTGAACTACACGCCTTTCAGCGTGATCTCTGTCAGACCAATTTCCAGCGGAACTTTGAGGATGACGGTATGTGTCATGATGAACTCGTCTCTTCTTTTGTCTACGCAACAGGATTTGGCCGTGATAGAGTTTTGCTGAGACATTTGATAGGTGCCGTTGATATCATCTCCCTTCCCGTCAGCGACAAGTTGAAATCGATGTACTCTCCAGCAGAAAAGGTCGCAGTCGCGGATTTCTTGCAACAGCTGTGGATTGCTGAGAAGGCAGCTCCGATTGTCGCCGTCGGACCGTCCTATTCGCAGTCACCGGAGCCGCAGTATAACTTGGTTCTCAGGCCGCGCATGTTTTCGGCTTCAAGCGAAGATACATGGGTGGACGCTTCCCTCTCGGATGTGGGAGGGGCTCCGTTGGCGCATCGACCGAAGAACAGCTCGACCGAGTCGTATGCAAGTTCCGACGATTGGACCGAAGTTGAGGATTGGGAGACAGTGTCCGTTACCGAGTCATTCGGCGAGCCAGATATCTCCCCGGATACAGATTTTCCGGTGATGTAGAGCTGGCCCATTCAATGAGCAGGCAATCGAATCCGAATACCAAGAAGGCCTCACAAATAGGGAACCGGCGGCTCATGGTATAAAGACTCAGACGATGAGAGCTCTGGAAAAGGTGTTGTCAGCAGTTCATGGCGGTTCTTCCTGAGCTTGTCAATGGTAGAAACCGACGCAGAGTCATGACCTGCAGCACACACGTTAGCAGTCTGCTCCGTGGAAGACGCGGTATCCGGGGGCGTTTGCCGCAGATATGGGTTAACAGATGAGACGACTGATGCGAAGCACGAACATTCCATAGGAGAGGAAATCTATAGATGGCCTGCACAAGAATCCCAAAGTAAATAACCAACTTTTCTGGTGCTGCCAAGGCTTACAGAAATCCGAATCTGCTTTTTCCAGAAGACAGGAGATTGGCAATCCGGTTTTGATAAACTTTAAATATGAGCAACCTTGAAAGCCGTTGCGCAACTCGGAGACGCATTTATGTGCGCAAGTCGGATGTGGCGTTCCGTTCGCGACTATCGGTTATCTTGCTGACTAATTAACTAGCGTCTCGCGAATCACCGAGCGTTTTCCCATTGATCAACCACTGCCGGCCAGACGCCCTATCGCTTCTTATTAACCAAGACAATGTAGGCAATGCTACAGAGCTCTTCTCCCTCTGCGACCAATCCAATACAATCAACTCAGAAATGCATCCCAACCTCCAGTGCCTCATAGTATCTATCACCGAGTCTTGTCCGTATATCTGATCATACGGCTGCTCATGTCTGAGCCGCCAACACCATCATTCCATCTTCCTCCCGCCCTTCTTTCGCACACTTGATCAACACCCATCATGTCGCCATCCTCGAATCACTCGTCTCAGCTTGGTCCATCGCATCCGGCGGCACGGCATCGACCCAAACCTGCAAACGCAGTGCTTGCAGAAGCCGAAGCGCAATGGATCTTCACCATGGATGAACTCTTCCGGACCCCTTCTATCGTCGACGGCATGTCCCCAGAGAAGGAGCGGGAGCTGCGGTACAAGGGCACCAATTTCATCATGCAAGTTGGCATCGCGCTGAAGCTGCCGCAGCTCACGCTCTCCACGGCTGCTGTTTTCCTCAACCGGTTCTTGATGCGAAGGTCGCTGGTTGCGAAGGATGGCATAAAGCCTCTCCATCACTATGTATGACATTTACCTTTCAAGCTCATTGCTTGGCATGCATTTTCTGACATTATGGCCAGGAAGTTGCCGCAACCTCTCTATTTCTCGCAACGAAGGTCGAAGAGACATGCCGGAAAATGAAGGAAATCGTCGTAGCATGCTGTCGGGTCGCTCAGAAGAACCCCAACCTAGTTGTGGATGAGCAGACCAAGGATTTCTGGCGCTGGCGAGACACCATTCTATTCAACGAGGATGTCTTACTCGAGACGATCTGTTTCGACCTGACCGTCGAGGCACCCCACAAGCTTCTCTTCGTGATGCTCAAGCATCTAGGTGTAGAGCACAATAAGCCCTTGCGTGCGGCAGCATGGGGCTTCATCAATGACAGCGTCATGACTCAACTCTGCCTGCTCTTCACATCACGGACCATCGCCGCCGCGGCTGTCTACTGCGCCGCCAAGCACTGCGCACTAGCGTTCCCGGACGACGAGCGGGGCCGCGCATGGTGGGAAGTCCAACAAGTCGAACTACGCGAGATCAAGCGCGCTTGCAACTACATGGCGGGCGTGTACGATGACGCACCGGGCCGGTCGGGGAATGATAGCATCTACGTAGGTCTCCGGACTCCGGAGGAGGGCGATCCTCGGTACGCGAAGACTCGACTAAGGAGATCGCAGACGCCCCAGAGTCCTGGGTCCGCGATGAGCGGTGGGGCTGTCGGTAGTGGGGCCGTGTCTCATTCCATGGAAAGGACTGCGAGCGGGACCAGCGACATGGGAACCAAAAGACCACGGGAGAACAGCAGGCTGCACGAGGGGATCGATCGTGATTTTGTGGATGCGAAGAGAAACCGGTCTCAGTCAGACACAGTCATGAACGATGCAGATTCGTCTCAGCCAAGTGCAAAGGCAACAAAGATCGTGCCGCATTCCAACGGGGTACATGTGGACAAGTCTCAGCAGCCCCTTGAGGCCAACAGCGTGGAGCAAATAGAAGAAAATGGCAGCGAGGAGGGCGAAGTTGAAGAATAATGATCTGGGTCTGGTATGGCGTCGATTCCACTTGGTCAGGATTTTTTCAGCTCTATACCCATCATGATTGTCGGTCAGCAAGCCTTGACAGTAATGACTGCTTTGGAAAACTTTTCTTCTGCGTGCCTTACTGCGCCGGGATTTGGAGAGCATTTTATGCCCTCCTTTGATCTTGGAACACACAACGGTTATGCAACACGATGCTCCGACCATTTTCCACGGGAAGATAGTGATCAATGTCGGACTCGCATCCGACCGTTACATTTGAAAGAACTAGAGGAGAACCGCCATTCGCAACCCGGTTTCTTCACTGTTTGCCTGCATCGGCGATTGCAGGTTGCAGATATGTGCCGCGAAAAACCATCTGGTCAGCATAACATGACCTAGATATAGGTGGTATCATTACATTCACTAAGATTCTTAGACTGCAAGCATTCGAGATTTCAAGACATCATGCCCTCCAATCCAGAGAGCAAAACCCTTGTGCATCAATCCGGACCACATCGCTCACATGACTTGTTCACAGGATGCGAACGCAATGAGCAGATACCAAGGGACTCTTACCGTCAACTCCGCCGTACAGGCTGGACGTAGCATGGATTCGTTCTGCGTCACGAGGCATTTGTGACCTACCTGAGCTCAGCCAGCATGACGACCTGGAGCAATGTTCAGATATCTGCACGCGGCTGAAAATGAAAGACATCTGGAGGGATGCGCTGATGGTGACGCCACCCCAGGGAGGCAGTTGTGAGATTGGTTGAGTGGAGATGGAAAACAGGAAGGCCTACTACAAGATGCATTGTTCGCCGAAACCGGCTCGTCAACGTGTCACGTCTCCGTTTGAAAAATCACCTGTTGTGTTGAGGCCTTGGGAATTCCATCGTGGCGGACAATTCGGATGGTCGACGACGTCCAACATTGCCACGGGTCTCCAATACATCCGACGGAACTCAGACTTCGCTATATGCAACGAAGGAGTCTCGATCATGCGTCGGGCGACTTTGGAATGTGCCGGACCCGCCGATAGGCTACACCAAAGTGGGTCAACCTCTGATGCGTGATCAGGCAGGTATCAGTCCATGATGATCCAGCGGATGCAACATTCTTCTTCCAGCTGGTGCAAGAGTGGAGCTATCATCAAGATTTGAAGCTCCAGCCCTGAGAGATTACATCATCAGTCTAAGATCCTGTCAAAGATCTCACCCTGAAGTGAGATGTTGCTCTTTCTTGATGAATCGTGTGTGGCCGTGCTCGAGTTGTCAGGCACCTAGAGTGCTTTCCTGCTGAGTGTATACTACGCACCTGGGCAGTTTACCACAGCAAGCTGATTGTATATCCTTGTCATCGAGACTGCCACGTATGAATTGAAGCAAGTGCATCCTGCAGCCGGCGCCAAAGCAAGGCAACTGATGCAATTCGTGTTTCCGGATTCAGGCGGAACCCTTTGGTCCAGTAATTTCAATAACGTGACTGTGTGATTTGAGGTCAGGAGAACGAAAGATTTTCGAGGTATAAGGGTGCACATATAACGCTTGCGAGGAAGCAGCAAACGATGCTATCCAGATGTTACCTACCTGATCTTTTGCGCCTCGCTCGGATGTGATTTCCGACTTTGCGCTGGCCAACTGACAGGTTCAACTGGAGATGTCAGATTTAAAGTGAACGCCAACCGACTGGAGGTGTCTCATGCATCACATTCCTTGATTTAGTCTGAACACAACATTTTACTGCATGCAATGGCTTAGGACATGGCGTGATCCTTCGTTTGAGGTATGTGATGGGATACAGTTGGCCTGGAATATCCAACCAAACTCCATCGACGATAAACACGGCTTGTTTGAAACGCGTGTTCACCTACGTCAGTCCATGCGCTGTGGGGGTGGTATTCTCCTCCCAAGCAAAGACTACGTCGGACACAACATGGGCTGGTTCTCCATACTCCCGGCGGATTATGTCGCAGTGGAGTCGTGGATCGCTTCATTATTCGTGAGTCCATATTGTCTCCGGTCATCTTGATCTCATCAAGCTAATCATCGAGGCATGGACACAGATATTCTTGGGTCTCCTCGTGATTGGGCCCTGGGCAATCATGCTCGCATACGACCTTCTACTCTATTGCTGTCGCGTCGTAGCTTTCGAAGTACCCGTCGTGGGCGGCCGCGCACGAGGCGAACAACGACCGAGAGCTCCCACACTGGCCGAACGGCCTGGCGGGCGTCCACGCAGGTTCAGCCTCGCGTTGACCGGCAGTACAGGTGACACTGCGCTTGGGATGGCTGCTGGCAATCGCCAAACACGATCCAGTTCCGCGCCTCGGCGGTATAGGGAACGCAAAGGGAAGTCTCCCGGCTGAGCGGTGAGGCGTCGACAGTGCCATGTCCGTCATGCTTTGTCCCACAGTTCATGAGCTGGATTTGCTCAGTACCTGTCCGGGTCCTACCTGCTCGTGTGTGCTGCTCGTGTGCGAGGCTGAGGTTGTGCTCCTCGACCCATCAATGCAACGACGTCCTCTCAGCTCCCCGGAATCAGCCCCGGTCAGAATTTTCTCGATACTACCACGTCTGTTTATTTGTCGCACGCGAGAGGTTCGTTGATGTCAAATCTGCAAGCTCCCGCCCAGCGGGCTCCTCAGGACCACATGTGCTTACTGAGTCCAGATTGAAGACCCCCCAACCAGATTGGCGATACATTGTACCGTCTTCAGCTGAGCTAAGATGACAGTGAATCTCTCGAAGGCGTGTCAGTCCGAAGAGATCCAGCAATGAAGGTGCGCCTGTCCATCAATTTCCGGTCCTTGTGTACCGGACATTGGTCGTGTGACATCCGCTCGTTCAAAATACCTCCTGTCATTCAACGACTTGTGTGGTGAGATGTTTGGCTTATGGCATCACGTTACCGGCGTTCTTGCGTGTTTCTCTGCGAGGTTATCCCGATGCGTTCATTGCGGCTTTTATCTCTGGCAGGCGCTGCAAACTGCATTGCTTCTTCCAAGGACTCCTGCATAATGCTGCTGTCTTGAAAGGGCTTTCATGTAATGAACCCTGAACCTGAATTCATTCTTTTGCATGTTGTTTGCTCTCTCTCGAGGCAGCGCATCATCAATTGCAGTGTCGTATCAATGCATCAAGCCGTCTTGGCTTACAAACGAATCCTATGAGCATCAAGCTTGCCGTTGGTCTTTTTGGTCGATTCTGCGATTGATCCCAACAAGACACTTTAAGGAAGGCACTTAAAAGCAGAGTACCGAGGCACATGCTTTCATCTCCTTTTAAGATATGACGACTAACGCACATCTCAATTCTGCTCACCTTTTTGGCCGATGTTTTCCGACTTAAAATCCAGCCATAATCTGACTAGGACGGCGCACAACAGAAGGCATCTTTCAATCAATTTTCGAGTCATCTGTCGATTCACTGGTCATCACTTTCTCGCAAACTCGGTGTGAACACTTTGCTACTCTTTGTTCACCATGGCAAGCCATCGTCCACACGGAAATGATTATGGACCTTTGCCTGGCTCCCCTTACGGCTATGCCCAGAATAATGCCGCCATGATGGAAGCTATGGAACAAGCCCGCATCGGCGTCGACGGAGATTACTTGGGCGGTGCTTGTCCGTGCGGCAATACCATGCCTCCGAGATCGCCTTATCAGACTGGATTTGACCAAGACCCGTATTTCAACGGCATGGCGGGGCCATCAGAGGAGTCAATTCGAAAGTAAAACTCAGGAAGTCAGACTTTGTGTCGTCGTGTCTAACCATTGATTCTTTCTAGGACAAACCTCACGGTTCAGCTTGCCAATGCCCAAATCAGCCACTCAGCACGGTATGCGCAACTGCAGCCTAAAATGTGTCAAGACGGAAGATTTCCGCCTGATTTCCGTACAGCAAAGACAGTCGAGGAAGTCAAAGTTATGGATCGTATGCACCGCATTGATACCCGGTTTAATCCCTTCGATCTGATTGTTTGCAGCATCTACTTTGGAGCGAATCTTACGAGCCTACGGCCTCCCTGTAGATCTACGGTCTTTACGGCTAACGTCCCGCGACTCCGTGAGCAGCAAAACAGCTCATCAAGCGAAGCTATGTACTCTGTTTGATTTTCTCGGAGCTACACGGATCTCAGAGCATGAGCGATCGAAGCGGACTGCCCTGGCATATTGATGTATGTTATTGCAAGATGATGCAATGCAGCCTGCTAGGCAGACGACTTGCCGATAGACTGTCCAGCGTTACGCACGTTGAGAACTTTGCGTTGAATTATTGGTTGATGCGTTTAGATTACTCGGGATTCGAGCTTTGGCATAATGCTGATACAAGAGATTGTGTCAACGAGTGTAGATGCCGGTCGACTTGAATGCCTTTTATCGATCAGCATCAGTCATTCTGACGCTAAATCATTTCTGGTGACCACCGTTGTGTTGTCAGTGAATCAACTAAATCCTAATCTTGTCAGTTCTCTCCTTCCAGCAGTGCCATGCTACAAAAGGAAATCCTTGCTGCTCGTCATGCTCAGATCTACACCTGCTTAATCTCGCTTATAACCATGCATATATGCGGCCTCATTCCCTTGATCACAGAGATGAAGAAGACTTGTCGCATTTTCTCTGCCAACGCAAGCCTCGTATGCTTGCCATTTTTGTTGGCAAGTATAGTCTTAAGCTGGGTCTCTGATTCGCCTGGTAAAGTCTCAACCCATCTCAAAATACGTTACTAGTGTCATCCTTCTTACTTATCAACAAGGCTGTTCTTTCCCTCTTACCCGCCAAACTTGAAGCTTGTGGAGGTGCTACTGTATGAGAAATCAGTCTCACTCTTGCTGGGTCTCGTTGCAGTTTGTTGGATCATTCGGTACTACATGACCAATGCTACCTTCAAGGCAAGTGGCGGTAGTATGTTCCTATAGTCTTTACTTCGTCTCGCTCTGGGCCAAAGACCGACCTCATTACCTACATCGATGTCATCAACATGTTATATTGCTTTTCACAATACGATATCCAGGAGCAATTGCAAGAGAGAGCGACCTCACAACGCATCAATCAATTACACTCTGATATTTCTTTGGATTTATCCCAAGCTGAATTGTTCTCTGGGCATGATCATGTCTGTTTTGTTCCCAACCCTTGCGCGAGCGGCTGAACAAGGATTACAAGAGTCACTGATTGGGTTATTAGAGACGGGTATTGTGTCAACTTACAAGAGGGAAAGATGTCAATGACGCGCCTCATGACACGATTGAGCCTCTTAACAACTTTGACTGGAGCACGACCACGCCCCTTCAATACAGGTCGTTCAAGCAAGGTATCATGTGACCAAGGGTATCGCATCCCTTCCCACCGTGGACGTGAGGTCCTAAAACTTTCTAGGAATACAACATATACCGATATCCGAACTCGTTCTCATGGACCAATGGTACCATGATCGCATCCAACTGCACCGGTAACTCATGCGTGAGAATGCATACCACGTTCTCGTGACCAATCCAATCACAATGCCTGCAGTGCACGAACTCTGTTGGTTTCTGTTTGGCAATCATTTTCCTACTCGATTCCCTCAGATCTTTAGGATGACTCTTGCATCGTCATCAGACTCAAAGGCAGCCGCCGCCGTCCTCCGCAACCTTGTCACCGACGAAGAGATCCCGATCAAGCCGCCAAATGACGCCGTAGAAGCTCTCCGCTTACTGGGCGGCCGCGTGGGCGGGGGTTCCCCTTCCTGCTGCCGTCTGCGGACACCGCGGCAGAGCAGCCAAAGTACCGGCTCGAAGGATTCGTGGCGTGCTTTCCCGCCGCATCAAGGTCTACGGACCGCTTCTTCGCTTCGTTATCTGTTGGGAGATATGTCAAACGAGTGAACTGGGCAATCACAAAAACCAAGGACCGGTTTGCATTAAGCGGGAACCATATGTACAAGTATGAGGTTCGAGACGAGTCAGGAAAAGAAGAAATCGACTGTGAGAGAACTGTGATGAAATGTGTGTTGTAGACGTTGCATCGATTTCCCAGGACTGGAGCTATCGTCTTCGCCTTTAAGTCGTATTTTCACTCACTGAGATAACTCAAGGAGAAGGGAAGTGGAGAGCACTTGGTGAAGGCAATTGATGGCCTGAAGGAAGGAAACGTGCCTGAAATTGCCGTGTATAAGGGAGCGTATTATGGGGGGATGTGGTCAAGCAATACCTGATGTCGTGATACCTGAGGATTCACCCTTCGAATCGTTGATTCACGCACTCTACCGCTCTCTAGGATTCAAAAGCAATTCGACATTCGTGAGAATGTCTCCAGAGGAAAGTCAACAGGGTAAAGACAACACGATTACCCTCAGAATAAGAGGCACGAAACACTGATGTATGATCCCATGACCTAAATGCTGACCGCTGGACGACTGTCCCTCTCTCATCAGCTGCGTTGCATCATGCCCACGCGTGACCGACTTGAGCAGTCACCTGCTCGACGATGTGCGAAGGTATCTGTTCCTGAATATTCGCGTATTTGTTATTGCTGACCTTGTCGGACCGCTCGGAAGTAAATTCGTCCACCATGGAGATGAAGCGCACCCAATTTTCCGGGAGCTTGCGCTCTGGCCCAAGTATCTCCCCGGGCTGAGCCAGTGAGTTCAGGTGTTCGAGCCCCATCGCAATGAGACGGTCTTCGCCATAATTCTTGACGGTCTCAAGAAGTGCACCCAAGTCAAGATTGTTGAAGGCTCTGGCTCGTAACTTGGGACCCTGATCGCCAGCCGGCTCTGGGCTGTTCTGAGTTTTTGGCTCTGGGCTGTTCTGAGTCTTTGGCTCTGGTTGAGGCTTTGGCTCGGGTTGAGGCCTTGACTCAACTTGAGGTTGTGGATTATTTTGAATCTTCTGAGTCTCGAGAACGCTCTTTTTGAGCTCATCAAATTGTAACTCCATGCTGATTGCTGTAATATAAGCGCCGAGTATGAAAAGAGTGAGGGGCCATGGGATAGCGAATGCGACGAGGAATAATACTCCGGCGCTCATGACAATCAGACCGAATTCATCCATTGCTTCGTATATATCATCTTGAACGTCAGCATTGTCATGGCACAGGCATGCAGAGCGACATGGTTCCCATCATCACATACTGACATACCCCACATTTGGGGAGCAGCAACAACACTAGTTATATATAACACCAGCGCGATGAGGACAAATTGACGGTAATAATGCATTACGATGGACAGTGAGAATGGACACCATAAGATAAAAGGACGGTAGAGCAAGGAGCTGAAAGATAGGGAAGAAATTGGCGGGCTCGCGAAGGCATTCTATTCTACTTAAATAGACCTTAGCATTGAGTAGTACCTAGGTAGGAATGTGAGAACAAGGCTAACAATCGAAGAGAAATGTCATAGATATGTGGTTTGACAAATAAATTTACCTTATGATGCTGTTGCCGGGCATTATACTAGCTCTAGTGGTGATGGAGTAACGCTCAGGCCTTGATATGGGTACGAGCATGCCGGACACCTTCTTAAGTAGTAACAGGGCTGATTGCTAGCTGCTGTGTAGGTATATACGTGAGTAATATCAACTTCACTGAAGAGTTGCTCGCTTTTTTCAGAGTCTCCACTGTTTCGACTTGGAGGTTCAAACGTTGTGTTGGTGATTCTTTCCATCCACAGAAGCATGTTGTTGTTATCTGCCGAGAGACGCCAACAGCGCAACTTTGAAACGACTTTTACTCCATAGGGTCATTTATGATACATGTTACTCAGACTGAACGAACACAATCTCCATAATAAGTCAGGCACCGGGTTGATTCCAACCTCGAATTATCAAACTGGTGTTGGAGACGGACCACACGAACTATACTACTCTACAGATGGGCTCGACGGCCACCCTGCTGAGAATGAATACCAGGCCATGGCCCATACAGGCACAAAAGTCTCTACTACACTGGGAGATTCACGAGAGCATGAGTCTAAGCTCATTCGACTATCACAGCGTAAGTAAAACCTATCTTATACCTACTCGGTAGCTGTGCTATCAGTTAACAGTAAGGTACTATACGAGCACGTTTCGCTCTATACTTGCGCTTCAGACAGATAAATCACAAGGATAAAACGTTGCCTATAGAGTTTCCGAGCATGCCGCGGAATTACCATTTCTACACTCGTCAGCTAGAAGGGCTTCGGTGGCCCCTTAACCAAACATATCTTTTCGCTGCTGTCTTTCTGCAGTCTCTCCAGAGCCCTTGCTCAAGACTTGTCACTCCCACGCGATGATCTAGGAGGAGAGTGACGCGGAGCTGGGAGGATAAGAAGGAATTCATGGCCTTCCAGGAGTTCGCCCAAAGGCCACTCCGTCGATTGCCGTACCCGCGCCAACGCCTCAAGCGGCTCTTCATGGTCAACGTAAAATCCGGTATCAGCACCGGTTACAAGACCACTGGCGTCTTGAGGGTCGAAGAGTTTGCCGCGTAACTTGACGTCGCGAATGTAAGGTATTGGCGATTCCTTCATTATCGCTTCTGCGTTGTCTCATATATAGTCAAACGAGAGAGTACTGATGGGGCCTAGCGGAGGTCAGTAGGAGATCAAGTCGGAGAACGGTGCCGGCAGCGATCTATACTCACTTTCAAATGCCTTACAAGCAGCCAGACAGGCGGCGGGATGAGAGCTCATGATTCCGTAGAGGTCATCCCCGCTCTGTTTGATTTCGTTAAGGAGCATAGCAGCGAGCCCACGCTCACGGTGGTTGCGGTGAACCACCAACTGGGTGATCCAGCAAATAGTCTTGCCATTAGCAGTCCAGCGGCAGGCGAAGGCGTTACCAGCAAGGTGGCCATCGACGGAAACGCTGACATACGAGGAGTTGCCGCTGGGAAGGTATTCATCACGAAGTCTTTGCTCGCCTAGCTTGACGCGACTGCCTGCAAAATACTCAGTCCTCTTGCATAGACTTAGTGTAGGCCGACTTACCCGCTTTGGCAAACTTTCCCATGAACTGCGCCGCCTGTTCGCCCCAGACCCCATAATTCTCTGAGAAAAGCTTCGCGGCTTCCGTAAGCATGTCATCTGTGATTCGGTCGCCATCAAAGCTCTTGAAGCGTCTCTCGTTCATCGTCAAAATGCTCTTCCGCTGGCGCTCTCTCGGTGCACTTAATCGAATCTCGAGTCGCAAGACGAAAGCAACTGACTTGTCACCTTTTGCGAATCCTTTCACCGGTGACACGTCAGCCTATACATGCCCACAGTCGCTGAGGGTATTGCGCAAGGTACACTGTCCAATAAACTCTTCCTTCAAATGAAGGCTGATTATGAGACGGATAAAGAAGGTTGCATCGTGGAAAAAGTGTGTGATATAATGTCACTTTGGGTATTTCGGATGCTCACCGGTAAATTCGGAAGAGTTCGAATGAGTCACTTACCTAGGTAAGAGTAGGGCCATTTTCAACTGGTAGTGCTCCCATGTCAAGATAGTGGGTTCCAAGGCTATGATTCCAGGTCGATCGCCCACTATCGTCAAAGGTGTGCGGCCGTTATGGCAATGCTACAGCCTACATGGGTTCCAAAGGTCCGTGTCGGTTGCATCAAAACCCCATAAATGACGAAAAGGCCTTCCACCGTGTACTGATACTTGAATCCAGGAATCCCCTGCTCGGGCTCAACTCGACTAACAGACAGTTCCCGGATACTACCATCGGCGTCCCCTTCCCTGCAACATATGCCGTATACACCAATTCTGCGAACGCCGGCATCGCGATATAGCTGTTGAAGTTGTCCGGGTTTGTGACGGACAGTATCATGAACAGTGTCGCTACAGGGAACGTAACGGATTGAAATACCCGGAAAGTGTGACTCCTTGCGCCTTGCTGCAGGTAGGAAAGGCCGTCGAATGGCACGCATCCGTTCAAATTTTCGATGCGATACGCGACGCTGCCGAAGCCGGAGGTCCAGCGTTGTATAATTACTGCTAGGGATGCTGCCCATTGGAAGGAGAGCGGGGGAATTGCCAAGGGCCCGATAAGTAGGTATGCCATGTCAAACCACAGAGTCCAGCCCATGACCGATAGCCAACCCGCGGAGTCTTTTTGGGTTTGGGAGATGCCAAACGAGACAGTCCAGGCGATGAATGCAAAGGGAGATAAAATGACCTGGAGAAAATTGAATGGCGTAATTCTGATGCCTCTCGTATGGGACTGTGTATTGCTGTAGTCGTTGGTGTAGCTGCTCGTGATGATGCCATTGACTGAGGTGCTGTAGGATGTGGAGCGGGTATGGGTGGTGGAATGCGTCCGGTGATCGCTATACCAGCAGTTG
>QQTW01000197.1_pt1 | contig 35565 bp, 38 predicted proteins | sample 1904831 | NCBI WGS metagenome assembly QQTW01 (sample SAMN09435610, study PRJNA476489) | Subsurface metagenome, whole genome shotgun sequencing project.
CACTTGGAGCGCATCGATGCCTTACAAGCCAAGTTGCAATATCTTGCCAAGGCCGCAATTGAGTCGGCTCGCGAGGCCTCTTCCCTGTCAGCACCTGGGAGTATCGACAAAAAGCTAGCTGAGAAGGACGAGCAGATAGCCTTACTCATGGAGGAGGGTCAGAAGCTATCGAAGAACGAACTCAAGCACATGAATACCATCAAAAAACTTCGTGGAAAGAACGTTGAAGAGGAGAAAACCGTGACGGAGGTGAAGCAAAAGCTGGGCAAAACGGAAAAAGCACTTGCGGAAGCTGTAGAAAGAGCTCGTCGTGGAGAAGCAGCAGAGAAACAAGCGGCCGAGAACGAGAGGAAATTCTCCCATATAGAGAGAGATATTGAGACTCTACAAGCGGAGCGTGAGACTTCCAGCCAAACCATATCAGAGCTGAGAAGGCAGCTGGACATGGCAAGTAGACAAGCAGAAGAAGCGGAGCGAAAATTGGAGAGGGATGCACGTGGTACAGAGACAAAGCTGATCGCGGACTTGCGGGATGAGTTGTCAGATGCTCGCATCGAGAAGAAACTCGCCGAAGACAGAGCACGAGCGGAACTGAGAGACGCGAAACAAGAAGCGGTGCGGCAGCAGGAGAAGGCGAAGGTTGTAGAGTCGGAGCTGCGTGCCGAACTTGCGGTATGTCCAGATGGCTTACATGGCGCAGTGATGCTAGCCCAGCGACTGATGAGATATCCAGAATCTTGAGTCAAAAGTGGAAATATTCCGCGCGCGAACAGAAGAGGTTTCATCTAGCGCAACGGGCGATTCGCAAGCGAAGCTGTTGCGTCAAATCGAAACATTGCAGACTCAGTATGCACTCGCCAATGAAAATTGGCAGGGTATCGAAGGCACCCTGACCGCGAGGGTCGCAGCTCTCGAGAAGGAGCGGGATGAAGGAGCACAACGAGAGAGCGCTGTTCGCAAGAAAGCTCGAGAACTGAGTCTTAAGCTGCGCCGTCTCGAGGAAGATCTCGAGTCGGCTAATGACCGTTTGCATAGTCAGGAGCAGGATCTTGCCGAGCAACGTGCTCAAATCAATAAGTTACAGGCTCAGCTTTCGGATTCGGAGAGAGCGCTTGACGACGCAAACACCAATCTGAAGCGTTCCAAGGCCGTTTGGGAAGCGGAGCTGCAGCAGCGACTGGACGAGGAGAAATCCAAATGGAGACCGGAGCCCTCACCACAGTTTGCAGACTCGAGTCTTTTGAATGCGGAGTCACCGACAACGTCGTATCGGAAGCAGTCCGCCTCTGATATATTGGGACCCAGCAATCGCCGCAAAATCAATCGTGTAGCTTCTACGGACATGTCCGTCTGGACGATTGATCGTCCACCTAGTCAGCGTCCCACGCCATATTCATTACGAACGCCAGATTCAGGAACGCCGCAGAGACAAGATTCGACAGTCTCACTTTCACAACTCAATGGCATGTCACACAATGCTGCTGCGCGACCCCACTCGCCCTCCCTTCGAGCAATCGAACCGGACGATGCCATGGACAACACATCATCTCCACGCCGGACCGTTGCCGACATGGTCTCTGTGAGCACCGTTGGGGCAGGCCCGTCCGTACAACTCGTCGAACGGATGAGTGCGGCGGTACGACGTCTCGAGTCCGAGAAGGCAGCATCGAAGGAGGAGCAAGCGCGATTGGTAGCGCAACGCGACGAAGCGCGCAAGGAAGTAGTGGCTCTCATGGGCGAAGTCGAAAGCAAGAGGCAAGCAGAGGCGAAAGTGAATCAGTTAGAAGAGGAATTGAAGAAGATGGATCAACGATATCAGACAACACTGGAGATGCTGGGAGAGAAGAGTGAGCGAGTGGACGAGCTGACGAACGATGTCGCCGATTTGAAGCAGATCTATCGGGAGCTGGTGGAAAGCAAGACACGGTAGTCATCAGATGAACTGAATTGTTCTTCCCTTTAGACCTTCTCACTGCGACTCGTCGCAACGAAGTCCACCGGCACTCCTGCACTCCTGCACGCCAAAGATTTACGGCATTTGGAAATCGACTCCTTCACGCTCCGCACTCTGAAGGATGAAACTACGGACCTATGACATATCAGCTGGGTGACGCTCCGCCTCTGCCGCTGGTGACGGACCTTTGCATCTGGTGCCATGTCGATGGCGAGCTGTCCGTCCACGCTTCTCTTGTCTGTTTCTGCCCCGGCCTTGAGGAGTGTCATCGCCGCATCTCCGTGTCCCTCGGATATTGCTATCATCCCCCAAGGCCACCCTGCGCGTCAGCGAGGAATTGCGCCTAGCCCGAGGGTGAAAACACTGAGCTTACCATGATGCAGGGCAGTTAGTCCATCAACATCGGTCGCGTCCAAAGGACTTCGAGCGTCAAGCAGGAGCTTGATCATCGGCAGGGAACCAATCGCAGCAGCCCTATGCAGGGGCAGCTGACTTCTCTTGTCTTTTGTTCGCGCAGAAGCTCCGTGAGCAACAAGCTTTCTCGCGGTGTCGATATTGTTCTTGGACGCTGTGAAGTGGAGAGCCGTCTTGAGTCATGCCTGGACGTTAGCCGTCGGCGCCAGTGAAGGATCAGGTATTTCAAAAGGGCTCAGTTTTCTTATTGGCAAGAGACAAAGCTATATGGACTCACCTGGCCATTGTTACCTTAATGAAGATGCATGTGTTAGCAGGATCTTAATGTCACACATCGCCTCTTACTAGTCATGTTGACATCTGCGCCCTTTTTCAGTAGCAAGTCGACGATCTCATCGCCGTCCTTGAGACTTGAGGCAATCATCAGGGGGGTCCAGCCGGAACCATCCTATCATGTATTGTTAAACAAATGAACAAATTAGATCGACCGTGCTGTTCTCCTACGAACTTGTTCATCAGGGTCAAAATCTTCAAACTGCATCAATGTTGAGACAGTTGCAATCCGGTTGTACGAGACGGCCCAGTGGAGCGGGAGACGCTCATCGGCATCTCGGCGCGTTGCTAAACGTGGATTGGCCTTCACTCTGGTGAGTGCATAGCCCTGAACAACCCTCATCGTAGTATTATCTCATCTCACATTGAGAAGCGATTCGACAACGGCGGCTGATGTTGATCAGTGACGATGTCAGAAGTGAAAGTAAGACTGAGCTTGAACTTTACTTTTGCCCTCACGAGCAGCTTCATGAATGGCAAATTTTGATTGCACATCTGGATCCATTGGGCAATAGACTATCAAAAGGGGGTTTCCCTTCTGATTATGTAGTTCCCTCGGCCGATATCTATAGTAAAGAGCTGATGTAGACGTTCAATGTCTCGACGAGGAGCAACGTGAGTACGTGAGAAAACTAGTACGGCTCACATATGTTCCATGCTCATGATGCTCTTCCGGCTCCCAGGGACCTCTTACGACATGCTTGAGGCATGTTTGGGACACGGGTGAACCGAGAATAAGCTTGATTTTCCGCCTTGAATGTCTCGCTTGTACTGTCCATTCAACATCACAGCTCAACTATAATTGATTACATCAAACGTCCACAGAACCTCATTCCTTTGCATGACGATGGCCTCAGAAGATCAAGATAAAGAGGTAAGAGGCAAGGAGACTCTCAAACCAGAGGACGACGAAGTTGCCCCGCCTGGGAGATTCCCCGCGGAGGAAGAAGCTGTATAAGTGCTCGCTCCCATTAGCCCTGCCCGGCAAACACTAACGGACTGTTCAGACCCTCCTCCAACAATGCAATACACAAAAGGCTGAAGCAAACAAGCTCTTCGGCTCCTCTGATTATGGCGAGGCTATCCAAGGCTATGATAAAGCCCTGTCGTTTTGCCCTAACTACCTTGATTATGAGATTGCTGTTCTCCGGAGCAATATCGCAGCTTGTCACCTTAAGTTGGAAGATTGGAAGGCGGCTATCGACTCGGCAACACAGTCTCTGGAGGCTCTGGACCGAGTGGATCCACCATCAAAGACGAAGAAGAACACCGGTGACTCTTCGGTTATAGAGGAAGTGGATCATGATACAGCAGAGAAAATAGAGGCGTTGAATAGAAGTGGACGCAGTCGGAACGACGTGCAGAAGATCAGAGTGAAGGTGCTGTTGCGTCGGGCCAAGGCAAGGACGGAGCTGGGAGGATGGGCTGAATTACAAGGAGCTGATGAAGGTAATTTTCTCACCATTTATGTAGTTGTTCAAGGGAGATCAGGCTTGACTAAATGCTATTAGACTACAAAAAGCTCTCTGCCACGCCCGATTTGACACCTCTGGACCGCAAAGTAGTACAGCGCGCACTGGTTGAGCTTCCGCCACGGCTCGAGGCGGCGAAGCAGAAGGAGATGGGCGATATGATGGGCAAGCTGAAAGACCTTGGAAATGGTATCCTGAAACCTTTTGGGCTCTCTACCGATAATTTCAACTTCATCAAGGACGAAGCCACTGGTGGATACAACATGCAGTTCAACCAAGGAGGTAATTGAAAAAAATCATAGAAAGCTTGACGGCGTAACTCTATCACAAATCAAGACCTTTCGAGGTGAAGCCTCATCTGATGGGATTTTAGCCGGGTGCCATGAGGGGTTAACCTTGATCTGCTGGAAGTTCCCTACTCGTGGGTGTCAGAGCTCCGCCGACATTCACCAGACGCAATAGTGAGCGAGATATGTGAGGTGTGTGTATAAGAACCCTTTGTTGCTTCACTCTCATCATCCAGTGTGCCGGTTGAATCATTCTCTCGTACAAACACCGCATGCATGCAGGTATCATGATCTGTCAAGACTATTTAACGCAGTGTATACCCAGCTCCAATTTTCGTCATCCGACACAGACACTCACTCCACTTCCTGGATTCCAGACGAGGTTTTCGTGGACCCAGCTGTTTCACCTTTTGCCTCGGGCAGCTCATCGGCCTTGTCCCCAGACTCGGCTTTCGGGGCATCTTTGCCTGCTTCTTCAAGCTCGGGCAGGTCCTCATCATCGTCGCCATCGTCGTCGCCATCATCGTCTCCAGCTCCCATGGAGTCCATGTCTCCCATACCGCCCATGCCGCCACCAAGCTTCGAGAAGTCGATGTCGCCGAAACCACCATCTCCACCCATACCGCCCATACCTCCCATACCGCCCATGCCGCCCATGCCGCCCATGCCGCCCATTCCACCCATGCCACCCATTCCGCCCATCCCTGGCATACCACCCATGCCACCCATACGGCTCATGTAGTCGTCATCATCGGCGGCTGTCTCTTGCTCGTCCTCGTCAACCCACTGGCAGAGATTAGCGATGCGTGTCTTTGATCTGACTGCAAGCCCTTACCTTGTCAAAGTCGGTCTTGAGGAAATGCATTCGTTGCTTATCTTTCAGCAGACGAGGCCAGAACTCCTTCTTGAGCTCCTTCTTCCGCAGAACCATCTCTATGTCGCGGCCTGTGTGGTTGATCTTGCTTGCCTCGGGATCAATCTCAGCGAAGAACTCAAGCTCGACATGGTAGTTTGCTTTCTTGGTTTTCGAATAGCCGGTGAATTTCAGCCCGGTGGACTGCAGGTCGAGCTTCATGTCTTCCTTCGGTACATCCGGGACTGAGATGGTCAGGAAGACATGGTTCTTCTCCGGCTCGGTTTCGGATGAGCGCTGAGCCCAAAGCACTGCATAGAGATATCAGCATAGAGATACCGAGCACACGTCTTCAGCCTTGCGCGACACGGTCATTGAGATATGATGAAGCAGAAAGCTAGGCTCGCGCGGCGCCGAGAGAGCCAACCTGCCACTCTAGCACACGCATGACAGTCGTAGATTGACGATATTGTTGTCTGCAGTGTGAAAGACTTCACTCAGAATACTGCATACCTTCAGGTGTAATTTGCGACTCTGACATCTTCACGGATCGGCCGAGGGTTGCGAACTTGGTCGTCGTAGTCAATGCTTTAAAGGAGCGTGGTTATGATCGTCTTCGTATGGTGTTCGTGAGGATTCTTTCGCGGGTGTGAGGGAGGAGTCGAAGTTTCCTAAATAAAATCGGCAGAGAGGCAGACGTAACCAAATGGGTTGAAGATCGTGGTGGAAGCGGATGGAATAATGCGGCTAGCTGCAGCAGCTCTTCAACGCTAAGCGACTGCAACCAGGGTGCCAGGCAGCCTGGCCCAGGCCATGAACACCGAGCACGCACGTCAGGAGCTCTGATGTAGGCAAGCCTTGGAGATTCAAACACTCAAAGCATTCTTATTGACCCGTTATCTCACATGTAGTCTTGTATGGAATCACGATGGACCTGGCCGCAGAAGCCTGACGCATTACTCGAATAAGATCCGCCCCACGTTGCGCTTCCCCCGCCTCCGTCCTACGAAGTTTGAAACAGGTTCCCGCATCAGCGCTTGCATTACGAAGATATACCTTCGGTCGCCATTTGCGAAATCTCACCGAATAGTCTCTTCATATCTCCGGTGGCCGATCGCTCTCCTGCTTCTCACAATGGAGACAATAAGGTCGTTCATCTTCAAGCCAGACCCGGAAGCTCAGGTGCACCACCAGCCTGCCCCATGACCGCAACCCGCGAATGACGAGGCTGACCGCTGCGGCTCAGAAACGAAAGTGCAATGCGCTCGTGCGGGCCAACGTCCGCAAACTTGACCGCGACATAGAGCAGTTGAAAGGGCTCGAGTCCAAGACAAAAAACTTCATCCTGCAAGCATCCAAACGCGCTCAGCGCAACCCCTCCCACGGAAAACAGGCCGCGCAAGAAACAAGGATATTCGCCCGCGAGTTGATACGAGTACGGAAACAGAACGAGCGGCTAGCTACCAGCAAGGCACAGCTGCAGAGCGTACAGTTCCAGGTCAACGAGGCGTTCGCGGTCCGGAAGATCGAAGGCAGCATCCGCGCATCGACCGGCATCATGAAGGATGTCAACACACTGGTCAGGTTGCCTCAACTTACGGGTACAATGAGGGAACTGAGCCAGGAGCTCATGAAGGCTGGCATCATCGAGGAGATGGTGGGAGACACGCTGCCGGACAGTGAGATTGTCGAGGGCGAGGACGAAGAGGCTGAGGCGGAAGTGGACAAGGTCTTGAGCGAGGTGCTCAAGGATCGGTTACCACAAGCGGCCGAAAAGCGAGAGGAAGTGATTCCGGCGCAACCAGAGCCGCAAGAAGAGGAAGACGATCAGCAGGAGATGCTGGCTCAGATGCGCGGCCGGTTAGAAGCATTGAAGAGCTAGTTACAGAGACTTCCGTTAGGGCCTCTCATGCTTTCAGCACCATCATGCTCTTCGACCATCTACTTCATCTCGTCCTTGGATCCGAGATAGGTATAGAATTCTGGGGCTGGGGTGTGTATGGACTTCAGTTCAGCTATGGCGTTGGTCGTTCCGATTTCACGATGTGTATATCACCGGGCGGAATCCGGTAAATGCTTCAGTAAATCAAGCATAAAGTCATCCAAGCTCGAATGAACCACATGGTTCTCGTATAATGGGCATATGCCTTCCGCAGTGCTGTTTATTATGCACGCCCGTCCATGGATGAATCCTAAGTCTACCAAGTATTGAAACTAAAGTGAGAGCCGCTAACTAGGTACCTACGTAGGTATTTCTCTCTTCCACACAGGGCTTGCACTAGAATTCATGGGGGAAAGATGTTAGAACCTTGGAACGTTGGTAGCGAATGAGTCGACGCGATGACTCCAGAACAGGCAGCCCTGGAGGCGGCTGTGCATCCCAATGCTGCCTAGCGCAGTAGCAACGCCTGATTTCTGTCTTCTCCCTTCTAATAACCCTCCTTCACCCAACAACAATCACCCTGCACTCTCCGTTCACTTAACATCTCACCTCACTGCTCACTGCATCTCTCCATCGTTCTGTGAGCGCTACCCTTGTCAAACTGCAAATCATTTGCTCTCTGCATCTCGAGCAGCCGTTCTGCGCAAAGCCGTGCTAAGCGCTGCGGTTATTACCCTCTGCTGCCGCATAACTCCTCACTTCATCTGTCGCTTGGACCGTCTGCAGTCTGCTGGGTATCCTGAAGAGCTACGACAATCCACTTGAGACTTGAGACCTTCAAGCTTGACGCTCGTGTCGGCTTCCGCTCCACTCACTCACGTGTCTCTTACGAAGCCTTGTCTGATCAGTCAACGGAACATCATGACCGACAAGCTGAATCAGTCTCTTGACGAGATCCTCAAGGATCGCAGGCAGTCCGCCCGTCGCCCTCGCGGTCGCCGCACTGTGAACGGCGGGAAACCCTCCACCGCTGCACCAGCTCCAGTGGGAGGGGTCAGGAAAACTACGAGGAACACCAAAGCGGTAGGGAAAACCGTCACGCCAACCGGGCCGTCTGGATCTGGAGACAGCAAAATCATTGTTAGCAACCTCGTAAGTGGCAAATGTGGTGGTGGTTCGCATGCTTTTGACATGACGCTGATCCTTTCCAGCCAACGGATGTCAATGAGTCACAGATTAAGGTATGTTGATCGAGTGGCTCGTCTACCTTGGAGTTTCATCGCCGTCCTGTTGAGTCCTGAGGCCGACTCGATGAACATTATTTGTCTCCTATGCAGCGGGGTCATACTTGCCGTTCCTCTGCGCACTGGGCGCGCCTCACTCGGCATGACCGCTTCGTCTCGACTCTTGCTCGCTTTTCTCAAGCCTGACGCAGAGTCTCAACGCACGAAAGTCATGCGCGTCTTGCAAGAACCCTGTCGTTTGGTGGAGCAACTGCCTGGCAAGCAGATTGTCCCAACACAGGTGCAGACGACCAAGAGTGATGGCTTGTAGGCGTATGCCTTCTATCCGAGGACACTATACTGGGATGATGCCGCTTTCTGCGCATCTTCCTACTCGTGGCAGCATTTCTTTCGGCGAGCGCAGCAGTGAAAAAGCAGCACAGGTCTCACCATACTACGGAGCACTGTATCCGGCACAACGGCACTTGAATTCTCGTGTCGCCGGCTCGACCGGAAACGCGCAATTTTCGCGGGCCTTTTATCGGTGAAAGCCTTGGTGTTCTTGGGCATGCAATCTTTCCACCACTTCGCAGTGAGGTCGGACTTCGGCGGTTGCTCGACGCGCTTATAGCGCCACTCGTTGAGGAGAAAGCATGTCCGCACCGCACAGGCCCACCGTGGAGGATGACATATGTGATTTTATTATCGCTCGTCACCTTGTGCTCTGATTTTCTGTTCTCTCCCGGTTTCAGCAACTTGATGGAGGGAATAGCGTGGGTAACGGGAAAGGTGACCGGAAAGGTCCAGTTCAAACCGGAGTGTCTGTCAAATCACCACCTATATCACTGGACCGAGTCGTGGAGGATGATGGGAAAGGTCAAGACAAATCGCTTTTGGACAGTCTGGAGCTAACGATTACTAATAATCACTGCTCGCTCGCTGGCGATATGCGTTATCGTACTGTTGGGTTGTGGCCTTGCATAAGTTCAAGACTGCCGCCAGGACGTTGTCATCCAAGTCTATGTGGTCTTTTCTCGCTTCATGGCTTCGGACGCTATTTTGACTTGCGATGACAAGAAGACTAACGCGATAAACCTTCTTTCCGCTAGGACTACTTTGGCAAAACCATAGGTCCAGTCAAGAAAGTTCTTCTCACGTACGGACCAAACGGACAGAGTCGCGGTGTTTCGACCATCATCTTCTCCAAGCACGCCAGTGCAGTGGAAGCTGCGAAGACTCTTGATGGGCTCAAAGTCGACGGCCGTCCCCTGAAGGTAGGACTCCGGCATCCTACTGCGCTGCAGGACAACTGACCCGCTGCTCATCAGATCGAAGTCGTCGTCAACGCCAAAGAGGCACCAGCCCCTCCCCCCGTCAAGACGCTTGGAGAACGCATCTCGTGAGTCTGGTTACCGTGTGGAGGCAACAACCCCGATTAACGACTCGTAGCCAACCAAAGTCTGCCGCAAAGCCACAGCCCAAACCCGCCAATGCCACGAAAGGCACTGCATCCAAGGTTGCCGGCAGAGGCCGTGGACGGGCCCGTGGCCGCAATGCCGGTCGAGGCAAGCCAAAGACTGCTCAGGAACTTGATGCTGAAATGCAGGATTACTTTGAGGTCAATGGGACCACGGGTGGGGAGGTAGACTCGGCGATGGAGACAAACGGAGGAGCAGTCCAGCCCGCCGCTACTGGCGGTGATACCGGCATGGATGACGAGATCTTGGTAAGCAGCAGCCGTCAAGTCAATAGTTTGACATCAGTTGGCTGACTTCAATAGTAATCGCGTGAGATGGAGTTTCAGCATCACTCTCTGAGTGCGAGGCCCGGGCAGCTGGGGTTCAAGGATTCAGGGTTCCCTTGCTTGTAGTTTGTCTTTTCCTTACCCAAGGTTCTGCTTTCACTCAGTGTCTGTGGCAATCGGGCCGGTTGTTCCTTAGGATATGCTTTGGTGCTCAATCATGAAGGTTTCTCCATTTGCAACCCTCTCCACTGCGCCCGAACTCGCGGCATTCCCATAACTTGTATTCGATTATGCGCTTCTCGTGATTGGGAAGGTAGACTCCCTCTAGGCGTGAGTCTAGACATCTGTAGAATAGAATTCTCTTTCATCAAGGGCCCACTCTAGCCTGACCATCTATGCAGGTATTTGAGCCGTGAGAAGCCGATTCCCAAAGCCGGGGAACCATTGAACACCGGTTGAGCATTCCACATTACGTACGTGACGCCACCCATTGTCGACGAGAATTCCAGAACTCAAGGTTAGCAGCGGGGTAGGGCGATTGACGATCTCCACCTGCATTAAGTCCATTACCCCTCCCGAGGTCTTGAATTCTGAACTCGAGCCTTCTTCACATCTTCAGATATCTGCTCTCTTAAATTCTCTCAATTGATACTTCACTTATTGATTAATTCGGAGTCTATTGTACATAATACAAGATGACCACAGCTACACTAAAAACACCTCATACAGGGGATTTCGAGCAGCCCACGGGCTTGTCAGTATACCTGAGTTCTTCTGACGTTTTTCCGTCGGCCTGACGTTTGATATGATGCTTACGATACGATTTCTCCTAGATTCATCAATAACGAGTTCGTCAAGGGTGTTGATGGCAAGACGTTCGAGGTGATCAATCCGTCCGACGAAAGCGTCATAGTCTCGGTCCACGAGGCTACGGACAAGGACGTCGATGTCGCCGTTTCCGCTGCGCGAAAGGCATTCGAAGGCGAATGGCGTCAGTTCACACCGGAGCAGAGAGGTCGCTTTCTGACCAAACTCGCCGACCTGTTCGAACAAAACTTGGAGCTCCTGGCCGCCGTGGAAGCGCTGGATAACGGGAAAGCTTTCAGCATAGCCAAGGGCGATGTTGGCGCGTGTGCTAGCGTGTTCAGGTACTATGGCGGCTGGGCAGACAAGATCGAGGGGAAGGTTGTCGACACGGGCTCGGATACCTTCAACTATATTCGCAAGGAGCCTGTAAGCTGCTTCGCCTGGCCATCAGTTGACAGTCAGGTTAACGGGCTGTAGATTGGAGTATGCGGGCAGATCATTCCCTGGAATTTCCCCCTTCTGATGTTCTCCTGGAAAATCGGGCCCGCCGTGGCAACTGGCAATACCGTCGTCTTGAAGACTGCCGAGCAGACACCTCTTTCGGCTCTCGTCGCGTGCCGACTGATTAAAGAAGCGGGATTCCCTCCGGGGGTGATCAACGTACTGTCCGGTTTCGGCAAGACGGCTGGCGCTGCGATTGCTTCTCACATGGATATTGACAAGGTCGCTTTCACTGGCTCCACCATCGTCGGTCGCACCATCCTCAAGGCAGCTGCAGGGTCGAACCTGAAGAAGGTGACTCTGGAGTTGGGTGGTAAAAGCCCGAACATTGTCTTCGACGATGCGGACATTGACAATGCCATATCCTGGGTCAACTTTGGCATCTTCTTCAACCACGGCCAGTGCTGCTGTGCCGGTTCCCGAATATACGTGCAGGAAGGCATTTATGACAAGTTCGTCGAGCGGTTCAAAGAGCGAGCGCAGAAGAATGTCGTCGGTGATCCGTTTGACGAGAAGACTTTCCAGGGCCCGCAGGTGTCGAAGGTGCAATTTGATCGCATCATGAAGTGAGTGGCTCCTTGAAGTGGTAAGTGTTTGCTGCATTTTACTCACAATCTCCGACCTAGTTATATTGAGCACGGAAAGAAAGAAGGCGCCAAAGTCGAGACCGGTGGGAACCGCAAGGGCGACAAGGGCTTCTTTATTGAGCCAACCATCTTCAGCAATGTGAAGGAGGACATGAAGATTATGCAGGAGGAAATATTCGGTCCCGTTTGCTCAATTGCCAAATTCAAAGATAAAGAGGAGGCCATCCGCGTCGGCAATACCACCACCTGTAAGTTGTTCTCCGAGGCCTGGCCTCGCGTTATGGTACCGTAGCTGCTGGAGTCTAACGGCTTGCGTTTTCGTGTAGATGGGCTTGCGGCTGCTGTTCACACGAGCAACCTGAACACGGCCATCGAGGTCTCCAACGCGCTCCGTGCCGGCACCGTGTGGGTGAACACGTACAACACGCTCCACCACCAGCTGCCATTCGGCGGCTACAAGGAGTCCGGCATCGGTCGGGAACTCGGTGAGGCCGCGCTAGAAAACTACCTGCAGACCAAGACCGTGAGCATCAGGTTGGGCGGCGCCCTTTTCGGGTAGAATTCGAATGGATCATGTCAGCTGTCGAAAATATCATGCCTTAATGGCATGATGAGGCAGAGAAAAGTGGACAATTTGTGTATAACTAATCCGTTGTTCGAAGATGTCGTTAGTGTTGCATTCGTTCGAGTTGATTGACTGAAATCTGATCATGCTTCACGTGACTCTCGGTTGCCATGACATCGATAATTGCCAAGGATCATGGGTGCCGCTGGCCTGCCCCAGCTTCCAAGGATTTTATACCTGGATTATTTTAAGTTTCCTACTTCCCGGACTTGCGCCTCTCCACTGCTCATCGGTCAATTGCGCTGTCAGGGTCTACGTTGTTTCGCTAGGTGTGAGTACTCGCGCTGCGCATTGGGAATCTCTATACGCTATACACAGTCCTTTCAGCGACTTCATCCGGATGCGCTGATGCTGTGACAGCATCATCCTCAACTTCATCCGAGACCATCTTTCAAGCCGGCAGACAGCCTTTACTGCAGCGCCGCAAGGCGAATTCTTTCAGCTTCTCGCCACTGCTCACGACCGGAGGAGATATGCGACACTCAACTCTGCTCGCCTCCACGCTTCTTTTCTCCGTGATCCTTGCGTCGCCGAACGTCTTCTCCCCCTTCTTCTCCCCCGTGGTCGATGAAGCCTTTGGTCAGGAGAACGACACATCAGTTGCTCATGAACTCTTGAAGAGACAGGATGGCTGCCCGGAAGGCTACGGCGCTTGTGCTGGCTTGGGGGCTGCGGGACTCTGCTGTAGGGACAATACTCTCTGTGCTCCTGATCAACTGGGTCGCGTAGCTTGCTGCCCCATCGGCGCCTTTTGCACCGGCACCATCGGAGGCCCAGCAGCGACAGGCGGCGTCACCACCACACCGAGCCTCTCCGGATTCGTCTTCCCGACGACGACGGTCAGCGTCGTGACCCAAGCCTCGACCCAGGGCTTCATCATAGCAGACTCGACCACGGTCGCGCAGCCCAGCGGGGCCAGGATAACCCGCTCAACGGTACCGAACCAGTATTACCCTTTCGCCTACATTCCAACTACTTACGTCAACGCAGCCGCGTGCTCTTCAGCTTATACGGGCTGCCAGACTGACCTCGCAAGCTGCACTGCGGCGCTCGCTGGCCAGATTAACGGCGTTACGGTTCAGGCTCCCGGCGGCGGCATGACAGTCCAGGGCATCACCGCCAGGGTCGATCCCACCTCGGCCACGTCCATCTGCAGCAGTTTGAGTCTGCAGGCCTGCTCTGGGTTACAAGTGGAGGCGTGCCAGGCCTTTGGCACCGGTGGCCCGGCCGCCGCTACGGCCCAGGGTGCTGGGATATCACGATTTGAACGCTTACCACGGGCTTTGAGCATTGGATTCGCGTACATTCTTCTCATGACCTTCCAAGCTTCTCTTTGAGCTGATTTTCTGTCCTGGTCATGTAATTCTGGAGGAGGCAAGGTTCCCTGCGATGCACAAAAGCATTCGCAGTCGGCGGACAGGCCTTTTGACCAATTTATGCATAGCTTCGGCGTTCTGTATGTTCTTGAGCTTCGTGGTTTGTACATATGTAATGATTGCAATGAGGTTTGCAAGCGATTGCAAAGTCATGGCCGGCAATATCGATCACATTTCTCGGTAGTAATACTTGTCCCTACCTACTTCTTGACTCAACTCGGCCACTTTGACGACATTAGTCGGCCAGTGTTCATTGGCGAAGCATGTGGTCGACAGCAGCCAATTCTTAAAGACGCCTCGCCTCGCCTGGGAACCTACAAGACCTCCCGGAGTTCACCTTGGAAAGACCGCCGCCCGGGGCTGTCTTTTGATCGACGAATATCAAGGAAAAGCTCGTGCCCAGAAATTGGCCTTTACCTCCCGCAATCGAAACGAAGTAAAGCCCTGGCGTCACCATCGTAGACGTGAATACAACTGCCAAGTAAGCAGATTCCATTCACTCGTGATCAGGAGAACTTTACTCATAGCTCACATCTTGATTATGAATAATAGCAATATCTTAGAACAAGACCTCCCAATTTCTCGTTCTTGCTAGTACACAATCCTTAAATCCGCCATAAAAGCCAACCACGCCATGGATGCCAATCCGTTGCAAGATACAGCCGCCGTCCCTGAGCCAGATATCAAGGCGTCGATTCCGCTAAGATTGTGCATCTTTGATATGGACGGACTCCTCCTTAACAGCGAAGACCTTTACACAGTCTGTACAAATGAAGTGCTGCGTGAGTATGGCAAGCCTGATCTACCGTGGAGCATCAAGGCACAATTACAAGGTCGCCCGGCACCAGAAGTACGTCTGGGACAGAGTAAATATCCTGTGAAGTCGTAACGAACGTTCTGACCTCGAGCGTTCATCCAGGCAGGTCGGATTTTCCACGAATGGGCCCAGCTTCCGATATCCCGCGCCGAGTTTCTAGAGAAGCTGGCTGAACTACAACGGAAACACTTCCCGACAACCAAGCCGCTGCCAGGTGTGCCTTTGCTCTTACACAACCTTGCAACCAAGTCTCATCCACCAGTCCATCTTGCTCTTGCAACATCTTCTCATAGCGGCAATTTCAGTCTCAAGACCAATCACTTGAAGGACCTATTTGCTGTGTTTGAGCAGGAGCACAGGATTCTAGGTGACGACCCACGTATCCCCCCCGGAAGAGGAAAGCCTGCACCGGATATCTTCCTCCTGGCCCTCAAGTCGATCAACGATAGTCTGGTAAGTAGAGGTGAGCCAGAGATCAAACCTGAGGAATGCTTGGTGTTTGAAGACTCGGTCCCCGGCGTGGAGGCTGGACTGAGGGCGGGTATGCAGGTCGTGTGGTGCCCACATCCTGGTCTACTGCGTGAGTTCCGGGGACGCGAGCTAGATGTCTTGACTGGGTCGACCAATATGGATCTGGTCAAGCAAGGACAAGACATTGCTACAAACTTGGAGAACGACAAAGGCTCGAGTCAATCATCCGAATCAAACGCCCCGGGGATATACAGCACAGGTCGGAGTAGGCTCCTCGAGACACTGGAAAATTTTCCATATGAGAGCTACGGAATAGAATTGAGGGATAGTCCCTCGTAGACATCACTCTAAAGGGGGCACTCCTTGCAGACCTGCTGGCATGGTTCAACATGTGAGCAAGCGGCGACATTAATGAGGTCCCCTAGAGGCTAGATGACCCGACATACCATTCCTAGGATATGAATTTGAATATGGTACTCATATTGTATGGCTCAAAGCGCCTCCCCATGCAAATGATAGCTTCATTTCGCAAGAAGGGTTTCTATACGTACAAAGGATCTCTCCGCACGACAGCACCTCCCCACCATGAGTCTCTCAAGAGAAGAAAAAGGCGTTTCCTTCAGTATCTTTCCGAATACCCTTGGTGTAATCCTTAGCTGGGTCGAATTCTTCCCACATGCTAGCTGGAAATATATGCTTGTTCCGTTCATACCATCGGCGATCCACAACTCTGGTGATGTTCGGATCATCATCGAAACCTTCAAGCGTGGCATCGTTGGATGGTGGGGGGCTTTTCTTTTTCACAGAGGTTGAGAGCGGGTCGTACGTGGAGAGATCCAAGTCATCTTCAGCGGACGCATAGGGTGTGGCGGATGTTGGCTCGGCGGAGAAGTCGAAGATGGGACCATCGAAACCAAGGCTCTTGTTGACGATGAAATAGTAGAAGTCGTAATGCTGGCAACATCAATATGCCGTAACTTGACAGTGGGAAAAGCGACTCACATGTGGCACTATGATATGCCCTCTTACGAGCATCAGATCATCAACTCCTACGCGTGCCCACTCCCTTTTGCTCTTGTCGCCCCCGACACCAAGCTCCGCCCCTAATTTGCGTGCCTTCTCCAGAAAGAGCCATATGTAGTCTCCTTTCTTGACCCGACAAATGCCTCCGGGCGTGCTGGTGCCGTCGTAGAAAACAAAGGGCAGGACGATTTCGGTTGCTTTGACTGCTTCTTGCAGTGAAAGGAATTCCTTTCTTAACTGCTCTCGGGTCTGCGCCTCGCGCAGAAGAAAGGCCTTTGTCAAGACCTTTGGCGTGAAGCCAACACCGGTATTAGGGCCGAAACGCCTCTTTACCCCGCCGTTGTCGTCTTTGTTGGAAGGTGACTTCTTGAGTGCTTTATCATCTGGGGTTCCGGAACGCGTTGTCAGGAAAGCCGAATCGCTTGATTGTTCGTCCTCCTGCTCATGCTCCTCATCCACTCCAAAAGATAGCTTTCCCTTCGCAGCATTCTTCCTTTTCTTCTTGACCGCTCGCTTGGCCGACGCGCTGAACTTTGCCCTTCAGTCTTGGGCCATGAACACGAATGTCAGGATTTGCTTACCTGTCGGCGGGCGTTGCGCTACCTGAAGTGGGTGCGCTCAGCCTTCCCAGAGACCTGTCATGTGTTTCCCTGTCTCTTTGCTCTAGCAGTTCCGCACGGCGTTTGCGGAATTCGGAGAGCTTCACCAGCCCTACCGTGTGCGACTTGAGCAGGTCCTCGGTGGTGGAGTTCTGCGCGGTGAAGCGCGCATTGGCAATAACATTGGGCGTCGAGCTGCGCGAAGGAGAGGTCGATGAAGAGTTGGACATCTCATGTGGCTAGGTAAGACCAGAGGTTTGTGTTCTCAGTCAAGGTCATGGTTGAATTGAAGTTTCGTATATACCTAGGTACCTAGGTACCTACGAGCTGCATGCACTGGCGTGGCGCCAAGAGCTGACCATTTCCGGAGTTACAGCAAGTGAACAGCTCTTAGAAGTTTTCCCTTGATGGAGCTCCAAAGCCCTTGTGAGAAAGCGGCGTGTAACAAAGCCGAATTTAATGATTATTGACACATAGTGGATGATGCTTACTGTGAAGATATATTCTTGAAATCGTCTCTTAGAAGTCTCCAGCGAAAGCTTCTCCAGAGTCGTCTGCCTCTCCATAGACTGCCGGACTATGGTGGTCTTGAAGGGTGTCTTAGGGTTTGGTGTATGTTTTATATTAAGCTAAGCTGCTGCCCTGTACGAAATAAAAATTGTAGATGGGATTTCTATCACATCGAGAGTGCCGCTCAAGCGTGTGTTTACACGGCGTGAACAGATCAAGCGAAACGTCACCCCTCAGGGCAGGCCAATCTTTCATCATGGCTGTAGTTCTTTCATCTTCACGCATATGACTACCTCAACACCTTCCAGGGTCGTACCCATCATCCATGGTCATGGATTTAAACCTGCGTTGCAACTCGTTGAAATGCCGTGCGCAGCTCAATGACCGCGCCATTGTGACGACTTGCAGGTCAGTCAGTCAGTCTTGTCTCAATCTCATCTCGCTGACACATATCGGCAGCCATATCTTCTGCAGTTCCTGTGCCGATAGCTTAGGGTTTTCTGATGCCTCCGGGGTAGCCAGAGTTTGTCCAGCGTGTGAAACACATCTTACAAATCCCGATGATGCTGTTATCACTCAACTCAACCCATCGGAGGAGTACAAGACAAGCGTGCTGAGTGGATTGAGCCCGTCGGTGATCATGGAATGCGCTGGACGGGGTCTGGCCTTCTACAGCTATCAAACTACACAAGAGATGTGACTACACTCCTCCCCTCGGTAGTGACCCTGTTAACCGGACACAGTTTGTATCAAGAGTTCCTGGCGAAAAGCCTGACAGACAAGTACGCTACTTTGAGTACTGACATGGATAGAATTATCCATGATGCAAACTCGGAGATCCTTGGTCTCCGAGACAAACTGGCAGGTGAGCATTGACAGACGCTGAGAAGCGATGAGCGCTCACGTTCTCAGCTTTGCAAATTGAACAAAGGAACTCGGAACAAAGAAACCAGGAGCTCACGGAGGCGTTCCGGGAGAAGAGCAAGAGTCAGCAACAAATCCTAAGGCTATACCAATCGCTCAAAGCTCAAGTCATGTCGTCACAAGTGCAGTCGGCAGCATCTCATGACGCGGAACAGACTTTACGAACAGCTACTGGGGAAAGATTTGTGGATCATGTTGATACCTACAGGGACGCACAGCGCCACGTTCCTCCATTTAGCCTTGGTCGTGGACCAAGTCGCTCCCATAGTGCTCATAGGAAAGGTGAGCTGGTTCGATCATCGCTGTATTGATGGCTTATAAGTCTGCTTCAGAGGCGGATAACCCGTGGAACAATCAAGCACAAGTCCGAAGCGAATACCAGACATGTAAGAACCTTTACGCTATAATTCTATCATCTCTCTGATACTTACGAAAGTCAGTCGAACACCCAATCTCTGCAACGCCTTCGCAACACAGGACTAGGCTGCCGGTTCCTTTACGCCATGAACGCGTTTCAGGGACTTTGCACCCTGGAACAGGAGTCGCCCATCGCGGCACGCCTTTGACTCGGCAGCCTCTGAAGAGCATCAACCCAAATGTCTTTTCTGGGAATGGGGCCAGCGTCTACAATTCTCAAGCGGGGAACAAACTGGGGAAGTCGATTTCTTTCGGTCGCGTAGCGAGATAACACGGCGAAGCCAGCAAGACAGAGTTTGATATTTCGATCTCGAAGTGATTGCTCGAGGCAATGCACGATTCATTCATTGGAAGACGGCGGACCTTGCTGTTTGTGGGGCGCGGCAGTCCGTATTGAGTGGCAAATCCTCACTCAGCTGCCAGTCAAGTGTTCCTTACGAGCTTAAACTCCATTAGTAAGTCTCTTCAAGGTTAGCACCGTCTCCACCTCTCGATCGGCTCGTTCATGGTCAGTTTACTTTATTTGTGTCTATTGTATCCCTCTTGTTTTTCGTAACGTACAAAAAGATATTTGTTCTATTCTTAGAGGCTGACCATTTAGGCTGAGATTGCTTTATACAACGGCATTACAAAGCTTTCTTTATATACCGGTGCTTAATGATAGCTTTGTCTTCACCATTTTCAAGCTCTATGAAGTATTGTAGATAAATAAGCAAGCTCCCAGTATCATTCTTCAAGACTTTTAGCGCCGAAAACCGTTCATCACTCCAATTACACCCTTTCGAAGACAGATATCTTAGACAACATACATAGCATCTAACCTGCATTGACGATTACAGAAGGGTTAGGGACGAAGTATTGAATATACAACACACCAATCTCGGGCTCGTGCCACACCGAATCAGAAATGAAACCAACCTCGCGGGCCGAGGATGGTGCCGTTCATAATACGAAGGATTTAGCAGACTTCTATCAGGACCTCATAAATGATTATACCGACATGCACGCGGATCAGTCTCCATCGAAAAGCTCTCTCGAGAGACACCAGGATCCATCTAGTCACGTCAAAGATCGTCGTGATGCGCATTCAGCTTCGCAATCCGCAGTTTCCCCATCATCTTCCTCATCCTCATCATCTTCTTACTTTGTGAATGACGAGAACCTTGTCACGGAAGATGATACTTCTGACTCGGTATTCTCTGACTCTTCCTCATCTAGTTCAGGTGGATCAGACAAAGCCGGTGCGGAGGAGACATCCTCAGAACAGGACGGACTTGATATCATGCCGGATGAGTCCGGATCGACATCAGATCCTAACGATGAGGCTCCCCCAGTTTTCATCGAGGTCGTTCGTCCCGGAACTCAAATACCTCAGCTTGTTGTACGACTCGAGGATCAGCTTTATGGCAAGCCAAAGAAAAGCATATACAGACCAGGATGCAAGGGCTTAGTTTTCAAGCGGACCGAGTCAGGCAGACGTAGGGTACCTCAAGCACGACAGCCCACTCGCCTCTCGGTGTCTCAGACGCCCGCGGATTTAGACAAGGCGGACGAGGGAGATGCGCTGGTCTCGCCTGTGGAGGGGGATCACGGGCGTTCCACCTCTCCGGTTTCCCCTGTCTCCCCTCTCGCCTTAGACGGCTCGGCCTTTTCTGCGTTTCAGTCACCGCCGGAGGCCCTAGAGACTTCCACTTCTTCGGTTTGTTCTGACCCATCTGAGCCTCGTTCTGGCATATCGGACTCTAACCAAATTTCTAGGGAAACTCCCACCCCCCAAGATAGGACTATCAATGGAGTCGTTGAGCAAGCACCCTTGGCCGAAAGCCTCGATAACGAGCGGGACAATCGGCAAGAGACTCAAGCTGCACCAGAGCCACTTAAAACATCCAAGTCCAGGCCACCGCGGCCACCACGGCCGCCACGGCCGTCTACTCCATTATTTGGCGGCCTCTCGGAAGACGAAGCACAAGATGAAAAAGAGCCTTCGCTAGATTTCTTGAAGCCTACCGCCCGTTCCAGCCTCCCGGGTCCCAGCAGTCCTCATACACCTACTCATAACCGAAGCCTACAACTGTCGAGGTCAGTCATGGCAGAAAAGGGACCTTCCTATCTCCTGAAGGTGGAAAGAGCATACTGCAACGACTTGGCCCAAAAGTTCGGCAAGCAAGATGATCATCTAGCTCGAAATGACGATCCATCCATACGGCTTGCAATGGTTCAGGAAGCTAAAAAGTCGCTCCAAGAGCGCTTCGATCTGACGCAGGACCATCTCACCGATACCGTTGCCGAGTTGGAGCGTGAGCGTGATCGCGTGAAACGACGTAACAGGGACATCACCCAGCTGCAGTCTTTTGTGGAGGAGTGTGAAGAGGTATTAGAAGCGATACGCGCGAAAAGATTGAGGTTGACCGACAATGCCACTCAGTCTTCTGAGTTGCCAGAAGGGCTCCGTCGAAAACGCGAGGAACTCTGCTCATTCCTCACGGCATTTGTCAACACCACGGCGAACGTCCATGAGGGTGGTCAATCTGTTCTTTCTCCAACGGAGATTCACGATATTGTCGCGTCAACTCTCACCATTCATGATATTTCTAAAGCATTGAATGACGCTGGGGTGCCGCACGAGTACGAGAAACTCTTGCAACTCGCAATTGAGGCTGGCCTCAAACATCCCGCGGCGACAGTGGAAGACATATTCGATCCAGGAGCCCATCTTGTCAAACAAATCGAAACGCTCAATAAGAACATTGGGCACATAGCTGCTCGAAAGCTACGTGCGGACGATATTCCACGGATGCAAAGTCAAGTTGAAGAATACCAGCATGAGAACGACATACTGAGGGACAAGGTTGCATCACTGGAAGGTCCCTTGGCGGAGACAAGACAGGCGCTGAAGACAAATTCCAAAGACCTAGACGTAAGCAAGATGACGGAACAGAAGCTGAAGGTTCAGGTGGACCATCTAAGTCTGCAAGTCGAAGCGTACAGACGACAGATTCCGTCTCCGCCGGTCGAACCGCAATCGAGCAGCAAGGCCGATGAAAACCTGACATCCGATACGGCTCCGTTGAACGACCATGTTAGTACCGCGAAGCCTAGGAAAAGAGAGGCTAGATTTGAGTGCATGCTGAAAATAAAAAAGGACGCAATCCAGGAGCAGATGGATGTATGGGAACGCGAAAGAGAGGTCCGGTTCGAGACGTGGAACAAGCTCACTGGGTGGGTATCCAGCGAAACGAGGACCAAGCCAGACGAGCGGTGGCCGATCTATAACAACGACATCTGCAAGTTGGACAAGTATGCTTAAGGTCTGCCCGAAGGTAAATTGGCTTTTTCTGTTGAATATGCTAACTGCAACGGCATCCAAACCTAGAGGTAAGTTTTTAGCGCAGGATATATTGTAAGTTCGTAAGTGCAAATGTGACTTTTTCAGTCGATGGTAAGTGGTCAGAATTCTCATATCAATCATTGAGTTACCTATGTGTCTTTCTGAAAAATGTGTGGACTCTTGTGGATTGTCTGGATGCTATCTGAGGCTTATATACAGTGCGCCGGTCTAAACCGATCTAGCAGCAGCAGCGCAGGGGTCTGTACTCCCCCGACACTTTCTTATGTCAATGATAACCTCTTGATGGGTATAATTTTCAATGTTGAGTATGTGAGTCAAGAGTCGTACTGCGCTCATATCTCCATGTCGTCTAATCGTCGCAAGTTGTAGAGCTACACAATATAATCTTATATAAGTGTACAACAATTTGTCACGGTCTGGTACCCAATGTAAACCTTCCTGACACCCGGTCTCATCTACATAGGGATCATCAACCTTCACATGCAGCGCTTGCTAATAACGCCTCCCATATGCGTCGTGACTTCTGAGCATCAAACCCATGCTGCTTACCAACCGCCGCCAATGCTACTGGCGAGGCTCGCAACCCGTTCCATATCCCCTTTTGCCATCTTTCCTACATCGCTTTCAACCTCACGAAAGCTTGTAAAGAGCAGCGTCTGCAGCTCGATGCCGGTCAAGTCTGCCCAGTGCTGCAGCACCTCGTTGATGTAACGTCTAGGTATCCCATCAATCACGTCTTGACCAAAGCCTTGCGAGTCGGCGTCATCTAAAGATTGGTCCCTCTGTGATATTTCCGCACTTTCGTCAGATGAACTTATGTCATCCTCAGGGTCGGACGCAGCGGAGAAGTACGCCTCGTCCACTTTCACAAGCCATTCCCGCTGCTCCGTTGGGCCAGCCTTTGCTCCGCTTTTGATCTCTGGTATCTGAGCGCCAGTCAGGGCCGGGAGGTCCGCGACCTTGATCTGCCCGCCTCCGTTGGTGCAGCCGCCCGGACAAGCCATGACCTCCACGTACGCGTAATCGCCCGAGCCGCCCGAGCCGGTCTCGCCTGCGGATCGCTTGGCCACGCGGCTCGCTGCTCCTGGCATGCGGGACCTCTTTGCGGGTGTAAGGCGGCGCACAAGGTTCTGGATGTTGCGGAAGCCGTAGTATCGGGCCGTCCGGAGTATGATCTGGTCATCGCGTACTAATGTGTAGTCTACGACGTCGACATTGCGTCCACGTTCGATGCGCAGCTCCGAGCCTGGGTTGGCGTTGCGGTAAGTTTGCATGATGTGCCACAGATAACCGCCGGAAGAACCGCCAGCAACCGGACCGTTGCGGAAGCGTCGACGCGACCGTGGAAAGAGAAATGTGTCGAGGGTGGGGTCAGGGAAAGGAACGCGGTGAGAAGAGGGCAACGGAGAGTGCGGAAGAGTGGAGAAATCGATGCCTCGGCTTTCTGCGAGCATGATAAGTTCGCGAGGTGTGATGACGCAATCGACATCTCGAACTGGTTTGTCTTCGGACGGAGATAGGTGCCAAGCTTCGTCAGTCAGTTCGGCACGACTGGCTTCGAGCTTCTTGTCGAAGCATGGCATGATTGCCACATGCCAGACATCGCCAGGGGCAACATTGTAACGGCGGCTAAGAGTAGATTTGATGAGGGTGCCTGCAATGGCCTGCGGCGACTTGAGACGTGATAGATGGGGTAGAACATAGGGATGAGTCTTTTCGACGTAGCACACCCAACCAGGGCAGGCGGATGTGAGAATCGGGCGGTTCGCTATGATGGATGATTGCCCGGGAGACGATTTGCTTGAGTCTTGGGCAAGAGACTTCGAGACCTCCTCAGCAGCCATGACGAGGGCTGCTTCGCGCACAACATTGGTATCGAGAACCCATGTAAACCCGGTACCATATAAGCCGCCGGACCTCAGGCCTTGTGGTCCGCTGAGCAGCTGTTCGATCATGCGGCCTGCTTCTCGTTCGGTGACGCCGTAGGTTGCAGCTATGCTTGCTCTCGCTTGCGGACTTATGCTGGCAACGAACAGCTTCCCTTTCTTCTCTGCCGGGGCAACTCCATTATTTGCCACATGGGCCCCGTTGCTGGCTCCGTTGAGGCGAGGACAGGGCAGCCATGATGGGCGAAGAGAAGGATGCTCGTCCAAGGTCTTGAGGACCTCAGCGTGAGACTGCAAAGACACCAGAACCGCTTCCGCCGAAGTGACGCATCCGGAGCACGCGAGGCAGTCTGTCAGGGATATCTGCGCTGGTGGAGCGCTTGAGGCGTTGACTTCGTCTTCTGTGGTGACTTCATAGGGGTTCTATGTGGAAATTAGACGTCTGCTGTTACGATACTCGCATCTCGAGTGATGCTTACGGACGCTGGCTCTTTCTTGTCCTTGGGTAGTGTTTCCACCGGCTTGATGCACGCCACGCCCGGCGAAATGAAGTCATTGAGATCCTCGGCTGAGAGAATGGCGCTCATGGCGGAACTGTGGGGACTCTAGGTCATGAAAGGCGTGTTCTCCCGCGAGCAACGCTGAATGAAGCAAGGAGGGGTTGAGACGGGGAAATGTAGGTCTCTAAAAAGCTCATTAATGAGTGTTGCAACTGCTATTTCACGAAGTGACGATATCAGAGTGAGAATAAAGTTCAGCCAATCAGAGCGCAGGCGGCACGGAAAAGTTGCCGCACATGCATTGGAACGCGTCGCGTGGCCGGGCTCTGTTTCAAACCTTCTCCTGCAGTCTTGATCGTGCACAGATACATACGTAGTATTTTGTGCATTATTAGATGGTGTATTATTCTAGTTTCCTTCCTATTGCTCCACTACAAGATATAGCCGGCACCTAGCACAGATGGTGCTTCATTGATTTGATATCTGCATCTAGCTCGAATTAATTTACTTGAGATTTGTTGACGAATCACAAAATAATGTGTACTCGAGTAAATATCCAAGGGACGCTTGCCATACTCTGAAAAGATTACTCGAAGTATATGGATGAATCACCGGTAGAAACCCCGATGAGAAGGTTCAAGATCCTTCTATTCTAATAACACAAACCTAAGTAAATCTACCAAGGGGAAGGGCTAAACTAGACAAGAAAAACGGAGCGATCTTTCTGCAAGGAAAGCGTACTTCTATAAGCTTCTATGGCGATAGACATTACAAGTACATGAGCGAATTTCGCAACACGCTTCTCGACGCACAGAAGGCAAAATAATACATAAGGCAGCAATGATACATACAGGCAGCAGCACTGAAGCAAAACAGTACATATACCAAGATCTTAGCTGACATGAGTCAAGCCATAGCCCATGAAGTGCTCCTCTCCCAACGCCCCAGAGAACGCCAGAACTATCTTAGCAACAGACCAAGCGACAGGACCCTTCGCCTAGGTCAGGCAGTTTCTCTGTCAGTCTTGGTCCTAATCTTCTGACCGTCGGCTGACCAGGGAAACGGCGCAACTGGGAGAAGGAAAAAGCTAGAGGGCTGTCAGAATGTGCTCGCAGGTGCTGGCCTGTAGATACTAACCTATTCGACCGGTCCAACAAGCCAGCTAGACAGTTGTACCATGCACACAAGGACGTCAGTAAGCCAGCCCATCCACCTGCCCTGACTGCCCCTACCCTCGGCACGCCATTGTCACTGTGAAGATAGGCGATAGCGAGGAGGAGAAAGGTCATGTCGAGGAAGAAGATGGTGAGAAACAAGGCAAGGGTGGATCGCAGTGTACAGATGAGAAGAATGGTCGTGAAGATGAACCAGCCCTGGTTTGATCAAGTTAGCCACCGCTGCTTCGGGACGAGCTTGCACCTGGGGCAACACACAATCAAGAAATAGCCAAAAGAGTTGTTGAAATCCGCTGATGACGGACCAAGCGACGACTGAATCTCGAAGCTCGGGGTCAAAATGATCCCCAAGGCGATCCAGAATCCGCCGTAAGATGCCATTGCGGTGGCGGCGAACGTGTTGCCCACGACCATCTCCCTGTAAAAGGCGATCAGAGACTCAGTGTTCTGGTTTCGTCACTCGGAGGATTGATTGGTCATACCACATTCCCGAGATGAATTGCAGTAGACCGCCGTAGCCATACGCCAGAGAGATGATGATATCCGGCTTGGTGACGCCGCGAGTGCCCACATTGATTAGGCTGAGAACGAAGGTTGTCAAAGCGAAGGCTGCGAGGCCCAATGGCGCTGGATTGGCAAACTTTCGAAGCGGAGCGTGCAGGCCGGGCTGAAGCTCGCCACCAAAGGCAGGCAGACGAGTAAGCTCGTCGTTGCTGGTTGACCCCTTGGAGCTCTCAAGGTCGGGCGTTTCCTGGCGAACGTCCTTGTGGTTGGCCTCTTTGCCAGCTCCGTCTAGAGAGTGTTGAATGGTCGCCATAGCGTCTGACCGAGTCAAACAAAGGAACAGTTAGTCGTCTTCCTGGACAGCAAGTCGAATAAGGCGGGTAGATGTGCGAGCAGAAAAGACCGGATAGACAACGGTTGGACCAGTTGGGGCTCGCTGTTCTGTTGATTTATTGAGACCTCCAGTGTCCCACCGGAGTGGATCCTAAGCCCTATATGCTCCTGACTGGCATCGCTGTTCCTTTTTCGTGACACGGGTGCCCTCGATTTCCTTTTCCTCGCACACGAGCCACAGCCCTCCTTGGTTTCATTAGCCCTGTCATGGCTCTCCTAGCTCGGGTGAAACGCTCTCGGGCCAGTCTGCTTGTCTGGATCATCGCTAGTGAGAAAAGAAAGCTGTCAGGTGCAGTGGTAAGTAGCATTGAGGTCTGATCACAGAGTCGCCTCAATGACAGCGACCAGGCATCACATACCCAGCACGGGCGCACTGTTTGCGCTAGGATCTGGATTCTGGTTAAAGTTCTGGTGCACTGGCCTCATGCCGGCAACAGCGACGTCAGGTCCTGGTCGAAACACAGCTAAAGGCCTGTATGTTTGGACCTCCAATCGCCACTGCTTTGGTTATGGAAATTGACCGGGACCTCGTCAAATCCAATTAATCTGGAAAGAAAGCGGTATTAGATGTGGGGTTAAGCTTGATTTAAAAATCACAATTAGGACTTCAAGGTAGGGATCCGTAGGGGAGGGTATTATTTGCTTATGAACATCACAACAATACATGCTCTGATGTAGGATTGGCCAGTACTGAGTATCGCCGGCTTCGTCGACTACGCAAACTGCCACATGGTTGAAGACACGATCCCGGCTTCGACCGCGTGCCCGTCGAAAGACCGGACCGGCATCGACAAGGGTTACCTGGGCGGCCCGCACACGGTGGCAGCTACTTCCAGCGCATCTGGAAGGAGGTCAACAATATCAACCTGTGTGCACTCATCTCAAGCATGGCCTGCGAGACTCTTCTAATCTATGCCCATGCCCTACACCAAGTCATAAACTTCGTAATCATTGGCCCAGTCCATATCCTTGACAGCTTCGCCATTCATTATGCCATGCACGTAACAGTCACCGATGACCTGATACTGCCAGATCAACCGTAACTTATTTACCGTCTCATCCAGAAGAACCTGCCCCAGCCTGGTAGATCTGAGCAAGAACGGAATTCTGGACCCGCTCATCACGATGACTGAGTCTCCTACTTGAGCGTTCCGCGGTCCGAGCCCCATCAGACCGCCTTTGGTTGTGAAAAAGCTGTGTATCGGAAGACAACTCGCAAGCCGAGCATGATAGTGAGTATTGCCATCGGCCATCATCAACGAATCCGAATCTCCAATGTTCTCATAGTAATCAGCGATAAACGGATCAGTGTCCCTGAACGCCCTGGCCGGGCTATAGCCTGTTACCACCAAAGTCCCATTCTTGAGCATCGTGTCCGGCACGGCGACCACAGCGCAGTGCGGGCATTGGTCCTCGATGGCAGGCTGTCTCTGATGCGGTTCTGACACTTTGTTCTCAGAAATGCTTTCCGATTGCGGCAATTCCTGTCTAGATTTGCAAGGGAATTGCCGTGCCATTCTCTCAGCGAAACGTTTCAACGCTTCAAACTCCTCGACTGTGATTTCAGTTTCCACGTCTTTCGCAGCCTTTGCGAAGAGATCTTTATCTTCATCTTCCTCGATTGGACCAGTCTTTCTGGAGTTGCTGACGAGATATCGCGAAGCGCGTTCATCATGCACCTTCGAATCATGCCAGTATCGGAGAAAATGACGATAACAATCCGGTGATATGGACCGTGCATTCCCGTCGACGTTCGCGATGAGCGTCCGCCAGAAGGACTCGGCGGTTTGACGGGTATTCCCAAGGCGGTCCGCTACATCATTCCATAGCCTCTCAAGCGTTCCTGGCCTCCGTCTGTGTGGTAATAAGCTCAATTCTCCTTCCTCGAACGGCTGTGCCACCCAAGCAACGGCGTCATGGTACTTCCCAGCCAGGCGTAAAACGTTGGGGTTCTCGGTTGTAGAGATCAGTGCTGGCTGGCTAGCGCAAGCGTCATGCCCCGAATGGGCGGCTCCGTACGCGAAGCTGTTGTGTCGCCATTTTCTCTTGATGCTCCAATCAGGAACCCAAGAGGGGAGGTCCTCAATCTTGGACTCGCCCTGCCCTCCAGCTTCGCATACAATCTCAACACTAGCGAAATGCTTGATATAGCCGATCACAGCATTTCGATATACCTCCTTGACGGGAAGCTCATAACTGACTAGGAAGTGAGACGAGTTTAGGATGAAACGCTCTTGAGGACGCACGATACCGTACAATGCAAAGAGCATGTCCCTAGGATCCGTTGAGGCGAACAGGCGCGTACTCTGCAGCAATGAGAGAAACTGGTAGCCGTACGTTTTGCATGACTCCATTTTAGCAATGTTCGAGTAGCTGCTGGATCCTGTTGTTGAGGAGGCAAGTGCAGCTTGATACATAGTCAAAGCAACTCTAGCCATACGGCTCCAGCGCAGTGAATATTGCCCGCAGATGACATCTGCGTCACCGGAGGATAGGGCTATCTCCTGCACCACCCAAATTCTGGAGAACCATGGCCTATTGAACAGGTCGTGCAGTCGATACCAAGCTTGATCATACGGTTTCGGAAGATATCCTCGCAATTGCGAAGGGTTTGCAGGACTCGTCGAGTACTTCAAAGCCAGCTCATGCAGTTCGTCCAAGAGCCCCATGGCCGCCCCAAGTCCAGGGCTCTCTTCGCCGAGATAAATGACCACATTCTCGGCAGATCCGTAGATGTCGCACATAAGTTGCACTTGCTCTGCCCTCTCTTTCAGATTCTTCTGATTGATGGAAATGGCATCGATCCAAAAAATTTTCCCACAATAGCGAGACCTAAGTTGTATCATGGCCGCGGCTAAGTTCTCAGTTATGTGGAGTGCTGCACCATTGCATTCTATAAGCCGTTTTGTTGTCGGATCTCCCCATACGTAAGAAAGACCCAAGTAGGACGGCTTGTCTACAAGGTTCGCAGTGAAGAGCTTGCAAGATATATCGTCATCGCGGTCTCCTGGACATATCTCCACTAATCTCACTTCTCTTGGATCATTTAGCTCTCGATAAAACGGTAACTGCCGAGAGCTCTCCGTGGTACCCTGTATAGATCAGCGAAAGTGACTTCGAGCAAGAATTCATTCGCTTCCTGCGTGTAGAGACAGTATACACACTGCGGTTGCATCCATTTGTATTTCAACTGAGGAAGCGCTGCCTGGACCTTGTGGATGGCTCAATCGAGAAGGTCTGGATAAGCTTATCAAGGGTTACGTCCCAAGCAATGACCTTTCGACAGTGTAGTCCCACGTAAAGTTTCGTAGGCTGAGCGGATGCTGAGCTCTGCATTTGGACCTGTGACCGATAGGTATCAGCCGTACCGAAGGGAGCCCTAGGCCCAGGTAGGTAGAGTGGTGAGGCAGATAAATGTTGAATCAACTCGCACACAGTTCTCTATCCCTGGAGGGAGCCCATCTACCAGCTAAGCGAGATTAACTAGAACGGGGGTAAAAGGGGTAAAGTCCAACAATAAAAGCTTTATATAAAGACACTCGGGACCTCGGGACTCGTAACACTTGGCTTCAAAGAAGACGATGGCCAAATTTATGGAAACTATACTAAAAAGTCGTAATCCTATATAAACTCGACCTTCTCGGCACGTTGTAGCAGCTCCTCCAAGGTTGAAAACTTGATCCCACTGAAGTACTTTTCTCTCTGTCTTAGCGTCTTATCCTTTGGGCATGCTGTAGCTCCTGTAACTATCCATTCATCCATATCACGGCCGTACGCATGATCGATGCGACGCTGGGTCTCTTCATCCGATGGTGGGGATCTATCAAGCGGGCGCCCTGCGAAAAATATGAGTGTCCCCGGCTTTGAATTGCTCAAGACCGGGCCATGTCTAACCGGATAAGGTTTCCATTGTCTTCACAGCCTCGTTGAACGTGCTCCATTCTCCAGCAACGTATGTTGTGGGCTCCTGAGAAGAGGTCATCAGATATGTGAGGAAAGGAGGTGCTCTCATCTGCACGAACCCACTCGGGCGCCGCGAGTAATTCCACGACTGCTCTACCAATCTCTCTTGCACACGTCCATGACTGTAACTCATCCCCCGTCCCCCGAACACGGTACCGCCAGTTGTTCGGGTCGACGGGGAATTCGTCCGGGATAGGGGGCATATATGTCTTTTCGCTGGGCAGGAAATAGTCCATCAGCCAGCCGCAATTGAAAAGGGTCCATTCGACTCCTTTCGATTCTCTGAGGACTTGGCGGAAGGGGTCCCTCTTAGCGGCGTAGAATCTAGGCAGCCAAGGATAGTCGTCGATATTCCCAGCCCATTCAGAGGGGATGAGGCGTTTGCAGCCGCTCGACCTCGCGCACGCGTTGAGCAGGGCAGTATGGATGTCGATATAACGATCATCAGGACAGTTGATGAACGAAATGAGAGCTTCCACATGGCAGGAATTGAGGATTGAGAGCACGGAGTCTTCGCTATAATCGCTTAGTTGAAAGTTGACGTTGTACTTCTCCAAGGCTTTATGTTTCTGCGATAGACAATCTCGGCGTCAGCAGGTCCGAGCCTTGACTGGCACTGGGAAGCTCGATATACCTGTCTCGAGAGAAGGACGACCGAAAAGCGATCATCTGACACAAGCTGCTCGCACACATATCTTCCGAGGTTGCCCACGCCCGCCAGGGCAATCACTTTGCGTGTTGACATAGCAGTCGAGCTGTCAACTATGCGTCGACATGGATGGATAACAACCTCTGTTCCCGTGTAAAGTCTCCGTCTATATATTTCGCCAGCGAATGATCTGTGAGAGTGTGCACGCACGCACGGCTTCGAGGACTCAAGGCTAGACTCCAGGGGCTAGACGCTCCGAGAAGCGCCGCGGACTTAGAAGAAACTATGGGCAGAGGTACAACCTGCGATAGGTTGGCGATATCCTGTCCGAGTCTCAAGCCGCGAGGGATCGACCGGTGCTTGCACGCTGCCTCTAGTCTGCTAGGACGGAAGGCGGTGTGGGGTCAACATGCATGATCGCTAGGGAAGAAGCAGGCCAACGTTAGGAGTTACATCTACAACAATGAGGCGTGAGGTTCGGCCTGAAGAAGCCGTCGTCCCAGTCAAGTCCGGCCTTTGGCGTGTTGGGTGTGTAGTACGGACGGGTCACAATGATTACGCCAATGCGCAATAGACTTCATGTCAACGGGTGATACGCGAATCCGCTCCGCAGCGGTACGAGCGGGATGAGAGTGCGCTAGTGGAAGTGGTGCTAAAAAGTTCATGTACTCAATCGTACCTCTACCATGCGCAACAACTCAGTCATGTCCCCTCCTCCCGCCGGCCCTGGACCATTTCTGGCCAAGGTAAGCGTCGACGCGATGTACACAGAATTGAGGATCATGCTGCATCCTGTTGCTTAACCCGCTCACTGATGTGTGGGATAGATGCCGCAATACCAACGGGAGAGGGTCTTGCTCGTGTTTGCAGATATGATCATGCAGACACGATCGGACCCGTCTCAGCTGAAAGAGTGTACAGCTGTCCAAGTCGTGATATATTCGGGAGGGGGCTCCTGACGATATGACCAGAGCATATGCTTCTCATATAATTTGCCTTGCTATACTGTTCAATTCTATCGCTTGAGCATGGGATCTATCACAGCGGACGCGGCTCCTCTTGTCAACCTGCTGGATTTTCTCAGGTCAAAAACTCAGGTTGACTGTGACAGCCTCAACTTGGAGAGTATGGATTTTCTGGCCGGCAACGTGATAAGCTGAGTCGTGAAATGCTGACGAAATGCGGCTGCTAGCTGTAAAGGAGTTCGGACCCTTCAAAGATTGCACTTCGAATCAGGTATAGCACCTTTCCTTGCGGACAGAACTTGATGGTTAACCATGTCCAGGCCGATGCCTTCTTCGAGCTCTCTGAACCGCGGCGTGCAGCCTTGCTCAAGGAGTCCACTGCCCTAGCACGGCAGGTTCTGTCAGAATACCAAGATCTGACTTACGAGGAATTGGCACTGGAAATAGCTGTATCTAAATCTTTCCTGCCTATCCAGCAAGTCAGGCTCCCGTGTGCTGATGCTGTAAACAGATGGTCAGGGTGTCCCTGACGATCGCGCCGCTCATCAGTCGTACTATCTTCATCATGGTCAACCCAAAACTTGTATACTCCACCGATAAGGTTTTCGCTTTTGCCAGCCGTATGCTTTGCAACTCCGGTTTCAATTAACTCGGCAGAAGGGGATGACTGATTGCTTTCATGCTGCAGGTATCGATAAGCTGTGCCGTCGGTTGGACCCCAACTTCGATCCGTCAAGACTCTGCATCAAGGTCCCCGCTACTTGGGAAGGTCTCCAAGCGTGCCGCAAATTGAAGAGTGTCGGTATCAGAACTTTGGCCACCACACTCTTCACAATGGAGCAAGCAATCCTCGCCGCCGAAGTTGGATGTGACTGGATCTCTCCGTTCGTCCATGAGCTCAAGGCCAATTTTGATGAGAGGTGAGTTACTGTTGTAGGAGTCGGGTATTTCTCTGCAGCCATGAAAGCCATGAAGCTCACTGGTGCAGCTACCGGGAGGAGGACCCGAATTTTGCCCTTTGCGTCGCGGCGCAACGATACTATGAACGACACTCATACGCGACTCGCGTGAAGGCGTGCAGCGTAGTTTCAGTGGATGAGGTTATGCTCCTTGCTGGTGTCGCTGCCCTTACCCTGCCTGCGCCACTTCTGAGTGGTCTTCGGTCCACGAACGAACCAGTAGCGAAGGCGGAAGCGCGCTCGTTATTCGGACGAGCCACGCGTACTGAAGAGCAGGAAACAGGGAAAAAAAGTTTGGTGGACGATGAAGGGAGATATCGCGAAGAGTTTGCCAAGAGTTATGGAGGGAAAGGACAACGGAAGACCGCAGAGGTACGGAAGACCCTCAAATTCTGCCCCATTCGCGCGGTTTTGCATCTGCTGATTTTGCGGTAGGCTATCGAACTCTTCTGCGAGTTTCAGAACAAGGCTGAGGCATTGATGAGGGAGAATGACGCTTTGAAGACTTGATGCTGCCCCAACCCCGTAACCGAGCACTAGAAGCTGCTCGCCAGATCCGTGTAGGAACAATCCGCTACTGAATTATTTCATCGTTTGTTGTCGTTGAAGCCAGGATAAGATATGAAGCTATCCGGGTGCAGTTAGCAGTGATCGACCGGAAAATTAGATCGAGATCTTCGCAAACCTTAGATCTGCCCGGCGGGAAGATACGTAGATCTTCGCGTCCGCGAGCCGCCGCCAAGCCTACTCCACGCTGTTGTGCACATGGGTCTTCCCAAGTCCTTTCAATCGCCGACCAGACCTCTCGCGAACTTCAGCCAAAATCAACTAGGTAATATCAATTGCACCGGCCTCCTGGGGAAGACGAAATTACTCCCGTCTAACGAACAGCTAACATGATTCAAGACTGCTGGGAGCCCTCGACGGACATGATCGGCCTTTATCCCACCTCTGTGGACCCTCTGGCTAGGATATCCTCAGTACTGCATCGCGTAATGAGTTCCCGTTGCGCTGCAGACGTACTCAGAGACATGCGGTCATTGTTACGAAGCACCTGGGAAGACAATGGAAACAAACTGCACAGCGGGTTTTATGCAATGCCCGCGCCTTCCATTGACTTGCAGCATCTCTTGAGAATCAAAGCTACGCTCTGGGTTTGAGTGTAACGCGCCGGCCATGTGTCGCTAGTGAGCCTCACATGTACGGAAGTAAAAGGAGCCGGCCAAAATCTGGGTCCTCAACCAATTGCGCACTTCTCAGTCCTTTTGGAGCGAATCTCCGTCCCTACCTAGATAGGTGATAGCTGAATCGCCACCGCCGGCGCGCAGCATCGGTGGCTGCAGAGACGGGACATTCGTGATTCGTGTCCCGTCAAAATGCAGAGGCTGATCATCCCAGTGCTACGGGGCTGATTCCCCAGTCCGAGAATTGTATTTGAGGAGCCCCCGTAACTCCTAGAACAGTTCTCCCGTGCAGTCCGTCACTTCTGAAGCATCCAAAACCATGTTCGCCCAAAATTTGCGGGCGTCGAAATCCTTCGCAATCTTTGTTGTATGCGCCGCAATCTTCACGGATATGACGTTGGCTGGTCTTATCGTACCCATCCTTCCGTATGCTCTCAAGGAGCGAGTTGGACTTTCACAAGATGAAGTGCAGTGGTGGAACTCCATTCTGCTGGCATCCTATGGTGGGGCACTGATGGTCGGATCCCGTAAGATGAACCCCCGAGTCGAGCAATATCAGCTGTTCTCAACATTCCAATATCTATTGCATCCCTTCCGATCGTAGCTTCGAGAAGATGAGTGTTGACTCCGTTTCCGACCCGTAGTTCTTTTTGGCTGCATAGGTGACAGACTACCAAGTCGTCGGGGGCCATTTATCTTTGGCCTGGTGGTCGTTGCAGCATCCACGCTGTGCTTTGCCCTTGGGAGGTCTTTGCCCATTCTGCTCGTCGCACGCACATTGCAAGGGCTATCAAGTGCCATCGTCTTCACAGTCGGGTATGCGCTTTTATTCGATCTGGTCGGGAAGAAGGGCATTGGAACAGCGATGGGCTATACCGGCCTGAGCTTGAGCTTCGGCCTCCTCCTTGGCCCCGTCATTGGAGGGACACTCTATCAGTATGTTGGGTACTTTCAGGTCTTCCTGCCGGCTTTCGCATTCATCGCCGCCGACATCTTATTGCGTCTCATGATGGTCAACGAAGCACGAATACCTGCTGGACTAGATCCGCAAAAATCGTCGACAGCGACCTTGACTCCGGAAGGGGACAGTGTATATGGTGCACTTCCGGCTCAGTTACGCGGACCGAAGCCTCGGGTGGACACATCATCCCGAGTTCCTTCGGAGACAGAAGCACTCTTGGGGATGCGGCAGCCCACCGGCTTTGGGTCTTCTCTTCCG
>QQTW01000198.1_pt1 | contig 35517 bp, 48 predicted proteins | sample 1904831 | NCBI WGS metagenome assembly QQTW01 (sample SAMN09435610, study PRJNA476489) | Subsurface metagenome, whole genome shotgun sequencing project.
CCGTGTTCAGTCAGGTTCAAGAGCATCTCGAGGGAGGGACGAGGATGATGGGAGTAACAGCACGCCAGTCTGGCCTGAGGCTATTGGCGACTTCGTCATCGGCTGTTCATGCGTCGACGACTGCCAGGCCAGGCAGGCTGCTGCCATATCAGATTCGTCCAGACTGGCGTGCTGTTACTCCCATCATCCTCGTCCCTCCCTCGAGATGCTCTTGAACCTGACTGAACACGGATCGCAATCACGCCGTGACTCGCCCTCGTTGCGCTTCCCCTCCCAGTCGACTCGATCCACCTGCTCGATCGTTGTCTTGCTCTGTTCGGCCGCTCACGCTGCCCTTCCGCTGCCGCGCAAAGGCCAGCTTGGCAAAGGCATTCAGACTGTTCCAGAAGTGTCGCCCGGCCGTGTGCTCCCGGATCCGGCTCAACAAAGCCCCGGTGCGGGCGCGGACGTCTGGCTGCGGGTGAAATAGACCCAAGGAGAGATAGAAGAGTCCGGCGTGAGATTCGGGCGTCACGGTCAGCAGCTGGCAGATCTCGGCGTACGAATGAACCCGCGCCGACAACGCCAGATAGATCGAAGCCGACTCGGATGTCGTCAGCTTCTGGGTCCGCAGTCGGTCATACAGATGGTGCAAATCGAGCGACTTGATCGGACGGAGGCTGTAGAGATGGGCCAGGTCCTGCCCAGGATATCATTTAGATGTCTTCATCCTGATGCCCATTTCGCGACCGAGTCGCAGCACGTGATGACATACCTGGATGAAGCTGTAGTAGCTCCGCGTGTTGCGCCAACCTTCGATCCGACTGACGCTACCCGCCAGCTCTCGCAGTCGAGAGGCTTCGTCGCTCCAGACATACCCGTGGCCCGTCACCCCGGCTGACTCGTCCCCGGCTTCTTCACCACCGATCCACAGCGCGCTGGCACCGTAGACGGATTCTTCAAAAGCGGCCGCCACCCGCGTGAACTTGATGACCCAATCACGCCATTTGGCCCGAATCACAGCCTCGCCATGCCTCGACGCGATGCTGCGTAGGACATCGTCGATGAAGGCCTGATCACCCGTCGGATCGACGTGGCCTTGTGTCGACGACGCATTCGACGGGCTGACGTGAGACAGATGCTGCTGAAAGTTGATAAGACCCTCGGTAACGGGCGCCGGCTCGATGTTCGAGCTGATCTTCATCCGGCCGGTCGTGATATCGCACAGCAGATCCCACCACTGCGGATGGTTGGCGAAGGCCGGATTAGTGACGCCAGCAACGAACCCCGAGACCTTGAGCAGGTCGTCGATCTTGCTGAGATCGGTGTAGGGAAAGGCATGCCGGGTGAAGCCACGCAGGATGCCGCCCGAGGCCAGGGCGCAGGCGGCCAGGACCGCCTCGGCCACCTCACCGGACGGGCGATTGTGTCCGAGGAAGATGACCCGTTTCTGAGTCAGCATAGCGTTCGCAAGGACGATGATGGGATGCGTGTAGGCACCTCCCGTGGTGAGGTGGGAGTGCAACATGAACGGTTGCGGATCTTTGGTGTGGGGCGTCGAGAAGGCTTGGATAAGCTTGATGAGAGAGAACCCCCCGACGGTCTCGGGCGACGGAGCGGTGGGGACCCTGATGGGAACGCGAACGTTATTGTAGCAGACTTGCGTCTCGAACTCGTGCGTGTCCCGGGGTAGTGAATATCGTGAGCCACGGACGGGGTGCGTCCCATTGGCCATTTTCGACCTCCCCTCAACCGTCTTTCCCGGGCTCGAGGGCGCATCCGCGCCATCTCCCGATTCCTCGTCTTCTTCCATGCGTTGTTTGATCATCTGTGCGAATTTCTCGATGAAGAGATCTTTCGTGTCGCTGGCTTGCAAGATGTACCGCTCGAAGATGGATAGACGCGGCATGAGCGATAAGTCCATGGAGTTGACCGCGTCATAGAGCGTCGCCAACGTTTCCGGACGGGGTGACTTGAAGTAGTCGTCTAGTGCTAGGAGTAAAAGGGGCTATCATACGTTAGTTTTGACGGCCTTGAACGTAAAGTATTATAGTGGGAGGTGTCGTACTTTGTAGATATGAAGGAACGAGTGTCTGGTACATATCGCCATCGCCTTGACTGTTGCACCCCTGGCCATCCGCTGTCAGTATGCGGTTTCCATCAAGCAGCGCCGCACGCGGCCGGACAGTTCTTTACCGCTTCACCAAGGGGTCCTGTTTGGTGTTTACAAGGTTCAATACATAGACCAACGGAGGCCCTCCTTCGTGATCCTCTTCCTCTTCCTCCTCGTCGCCCTCCGAATCGAGCTTGCTTCCGCTGGACTGGGCGTCATCCTCATCGGATTCCTCGACATCCTCGTCATCTTCATCCTGATCCTCTTCGTCGCTGATGTCACTGCCTTCCTCGTCTCCTTCGCCGGTGCCTGGCTCAATTTGATTTCTGCGTCCGCGCCTCCCTGCTTCTTCTGACCTGTCCGCGCTCGTGTCCTTGTGTAAAAAGAAGATGGTCCAATCCTCATTCCGCACGTGGGTCTGATCCGGTAACATCAACTCGGCCAGCATATGCTGGTCACCCTTGATGGCTCCCGGATACTGATTCTCCATGATGGGACCTCGGTCGACGTCAAAGGACGCCACCAAGATGTACTCGACATGATTCTCGCCCGAATCACGTGGATATTGTGACTTGAGCCTCTTCGATCTTGGGACACCATTGGTCTGGGTGTAGCTTGCAGCCATTGGGGACTGATGAGACCGGTCGGTGCTCGAGGTGGTCTGCGAGCTGCCGTTGGAGTTGCGATTGGAAGGCAACGCTCGCGGGTCGTACGAGGGTGCCTTGGACATCGCCGAGGTGGTCCGGGTCAGTGGAAATGATGAGATGGATGGCTGGTGGAATAACGTCCGGCCATTGACGTCCGCCATGGTGATCTCCACCGGAGCTAACTGAGGGACGACGGAACTCATCTTGGTTGTCCGCAAGGCGATCTCCTCGCCCTCGGACGTCTAGATATATGTTTTTCCGATCCCAGCTCTTCCCATTCAGCATATGGTCGAAGCTTCTTCTGGCATTACAGGTGTTCAATTCCCACCATCAAGAGCAGCCCAGGTGCATATATGTGTCCATCGGCAGAACCAGCTGCTCAAATATCCAAGATCGCGGGGGCGGGACCTTGGCCCCCGCCAACGTCGGAGAGTTCTTTATATCGTCCAGTCCGGGGCGGCCAGGGATTCAAAATGTGACAGTGTCATCGGTCTCATAATATCAATGAAATCCCATCAAGTCATGCTATTCAACTCCAGATTCATTGCCATTGTTAGAAGTGTCACAGTGCCCATAGGCTGTGCCTCCGCGAGCCTCGTGCGGTCCACCGTGAGACGAACGGTTCCTGGCCCAAAAGGGCTTAGCGGCCGGTGCGAGGGAGATCAGTTTGACTAAGCACTGGATTACATAAGAATCCTGTATCTTATTATGTAATAAAATATTTTGGCCTAATTAGGAAGGATGTTGTGTTGCATCGTCAACCACCGCGACTTCAACTCCACCTCGCAACGTCCAGGTTTACAAGTATCTCCAATTGGACCCTCAATCACAGCTCCCAGATCGGTTTCGAATCGACCACTTGATTGTTATTAGGCTGCAAGGGACTAACTGGTTTTCTGCCCGCAGTCGTAGTCATGGTCAGTACAAACCCCCAACATACATGCGAAATCACTGACTGACCATGCCTCGGTAGTCCATGTCGTCGTCGACCTCACCCTATAAGCCATCCCCACTCTCCTTTGGCTCTCCACGTACATCACCTTTTCGTCGTCCGCAGTCACCGGCATCACCCTCGACGGTACGCGCGACGACCCCATCTTCGTCCCCCACCAAGTATCAGACTCCTCAACAATCACCCACCAAATCCGATGCCGCACGCGAGACCACCGAGGGCTGGACGCCGCATGGACTGACGCAGTCACCCCGACCCGCTGAGGCGACCCCCTCTCCGACCCGACTGGCGGCCGCTGGGGGAGGTGATCGCATGTTCACACCAGCCAGCACGGTGTATGCGAGTGGCGATGCGTTGAGCAAGCTGAACCCGGCGCAAGTGCGCGAGCTGCGCGAAGCCTTTCAGGTATTAGATCGGGATGGGGACGGCTTGGTGGGGCGAGAGGATGTAGTCGATATGTTGAACAACCTTGGTGTGCATGTCCAGCAGTCGCATGTTCAATTCATTGCACCAACTGACATCATCATCAAACAACGCAACAGGCCAGGACGCCTCACAGCCCACCATCTCGACATTTTTCCCACCGGGCAAAGCGCAGAACTTGACGCTAGCTCAATTTCTGACGCAATTATCCACGCTGCTGGGAAACATGTCGAGACCGGACGAGCTCTTGTCGGCCTTTGCGGCCTTTGACGATCATGACAATGGGCAGATCGATGTGGCGGATCTGCGCGATACTTTGTTGCATACGGTGCCGGAGAACCGCCATCAGCAGCCCCTGACTCGAGCCGAGATCGACAAGGTCATGGAAGGCTTCACGGGACGCAAGACGGCGGGAAAGAAGCTGGGCAAGGAAGACGTGTTTCGGTATCAAGAATTTATGGCTGCAGTGACGGGCATGGGTGCCAAAGGTGGCCCTCCGCAAGATGAATAGATATCGACGGTTGGCCAGCTGGGGGACAGTCACCAGCCGCACCTACCAGTTTCAACCGACTGAAGTATCGCTGGGATGGTCAATGAGCTGGTGCGATCAACTGTTGTTCAAGTGGTGAGGGGCGTAAGGCAAGACTATTAATGAAGATGGTATGATCATGACTTTGCATTAGCCTGTGCGGTTCTCCGCACCCATCGATGAAGCTCGGGACAAGCACTTTTCCTAACCCTACAATGATGTGCCCAAGGAGTCTTACAACATGCTCAACAAAAGTCAAGAGCGTATTTCGTGCGAGTATCCCGTTTGGAGGGCCTTCAAGACGCTGGATCTATCCCACCGAAACCATCATATTCATGCTCCAAGATGCTGACCAAATGAGTCTAACAACCATCATATTTGTAGCTTTCAATTAATCAATGTACTCTTTTAGACCCGGTCAATGTCATTCCAGCATGCAAATACTATCATGAGGAGACAAAAATATCTCACCGTGCTATGACCCCCCCACTTTCTGCCGTAACGCGGGCTGGCCCATCAAATTGAGCACACACGATAGGGCCCGATGTATCACGACGAGTCTCCACCAAAAACTATTCTGAGCTAAAGCAGACATGGTCAAGTAATCTAGAGATCATATAGTGATTTTGATGCCATTATGAAGGGCAAAAGGCAACCAGTCAAGCAATGAGAGGATTTTAAGATAAAAGATGTTTTAACTTAATTGTTTTTTCACTTTAGCACGTGGTGAAGGAACCAAATTCTAAGCGGCTATATATCTTCCCAATGGCCGGTTCTATCATCACAAGCCTACTTGACGTGTTTGGTCGTTGCGTTGTGTGAACAAGGCTCATTTTGCTCCGCCGGTTACTGTATGGTGCAATATTAAAGTCCTAATATAATATGAATTGGATATCATCACTAAAAGAGCCCCAGTCTCTATTCAATCACTCTGTACTTAACTTTGTTACATGGCAGTATGGGGCATCCAACTTGATACCAGTCGTCAAATGTAAACCTAGCAGTAAACCTAGCAGTAAAGAATTTTGTCTTCAAAGATCATGTCTTCAAATGCTTTGAGAGCTGATTTTCAAGGTCAGATCGAATGCTCAATTGGCCAATATTTGGTGGTTCGAGCTGAACTTTTCAAAGATCCACCTGTCTCAACGCCCCCCGAACAGGAACGCTCTTTAAAGATCATGTAGACGGTCCTTTGCCCTTTAATGTATGATAACTATCGTGATTGTAATATGCCCGCTGAATACTTTCGGGGATTCGACTGCTCATAACTTGTGATTTCCGCTTTCGATTGGCAGTGGCTCCACCACCAGGACACAATATAGGATGGCGTGTCCATTCTGATCTCCTCGTCTTATTCAAGCAGCCCTTCCCCTGCCATGTGGACCGTCCAAGGAACCATTCTGCTCTCGTCTGAATCTCATCTTACGGGAATTCAGGATTTCTGGAGGGGATACGAATGACGGGGAGTCAACGAAAGAAACACTGGTGCTCGACGCTCATGTCACGGCTACCCAGAACCGTTCCACGTAAAATTCATCCATCATCACCTGCAGCTCTGACTGGAGTTGCTTCAACACCTTGCATGACCTCCGTCGAATGCTGCTCGGGATGGCGGTCCAATTTTTCAAGAAAATCGCGCGCCTGAGCCCATAGCTCCGCCTCCATGGTCCGGCCCACGACGTCACTTCGGCTGTTGAGCCAGCCAATATCGAGATTGCCCATGTTTGCAGCAGGAACATCGGCTGTTGTTGCTGTTGCTCCCGGTCTCGCACCAGGTGGTGCCAGAGACGCAGCGGCACCGGTCGTCGAAGGACCAGCAAGCGCCGAGTCGATCTCGGCGGGCAGGATATCGGCCTCCTCCAGGGCAAAGATCTGGCGCCTCAGTCGCACACTGATGGAGTCCAGCAGGCGAAAGTAGTCTGCTGTAGACGATTTGAACGCCTCCTTGCGTTCATCAGTGTTTCCTTGGGGTGCCTCTGATGATGAAGTTGCAAGTGGGGTGAGGCTGTTGATGGCTAGGCCAGCCGCACGCAGCAACCGGACGATATCCTGAATTTGGGGTGATCAGATGAATGAACACCTCCCAACATGTTGGACTCATATGAACCCATTAGCGAGAAAATCATTCTGAAGATACCTGGTCGATTGTATTCAGCTCCTTGATGCGATCCGTTGACGGCATCGTCGTTCTGCTCTCCCCCTTCGAAGTGTCTTCGACGGCCATATTCCAACGATCTGGATCACCACCCGGATAGGTAAAGGTGGTAATCATAAAGGCTGAATCGAGGCCTGAACGAGCCAGATGAGCGTTCAGATGAGTTCTGAATAATGATTGGAATTAGTTGAGTCGTTGAAACTATCATGCCGCCGTGACAGGATGCCTCCGCTGGCCTTCTCTCCGACGAAACATTGCATTGAAGGGTGAACTACAAAGATGTGAGCAAGTGACATAGAAGAAAAGATGTTCCATACCCGATTTTCAAGGTCAACAAGGAGATGTGGGTGCCCCTTCCCCAGTTGGTGTTGAAACTATGAAGATGTGATGAATATCTCACTGTACCCTCACCTTACCTCTAGCGATGCATCCTCTTCATGATAAACAACATGGTCTTTAAAGTGGGATGTCTGGTAATCCACAATCATGTCATTCAGATAAAGTCCTTGCCAAAATGTTCTCTCCTCTCTGGCAGCACAGATTTTTGTGCTCGACTCCAAACGCATCCCAAGCTATACCTTTAATGTTGATTCTGCATGTCAATTGATTTGGGAAGCAACATCAGAAGCCGCTGAGCTGGCCATGTTAGACCCCGAATGAAAACTCCTGAAGAGCCATCAAGTCATGCAAGTTAACTTGTCCGTATACAACATCTAATGGCACAAGGCAGCAGAAGCTGTAGAAGTGATACTTTCTTGAGTCATGAGGTGATAGGAGTGGTGGGGGGCCGACAAGCACGGAAACGCCCACAGTTGACATGCTCAAATTTATGTGGCAGAACGCAGACACCATCCGCCATACATAGTCGAAGACGGTCTCATTGCTACATGATCTGTGCTGTTCAGTGATCAAGACGCAGTAGATGAGATCTCCAACGTTCGTCAGACTATCTATATATATATGTACGATCTCGTAGAGCTGACTGTCGACAAGTAGTCCGGCGCAGATGGTCATGCAAGTTGCGTCGAGTCGCGGGACGTCGTGGAAACGCGCCGGCGTCAACAACCACTGTACTTAACCGCACACGAAGGAATCCATGTGAATCTTATATCAGTCAAGCAGCGGTCATGGCTGCTTGTTTTCACCTCTCGGGAAAAACCGTCGTGAAGCTCTCATCCACAACAGTGAGATATCAAGACAAGTACCGCACCCCTCGGCACAACGCGTCTGCGCATCGATAGTTAGACGTCAATCATGTCGCAACCGCCTCGTGGCACTGGTCCGTATGGATCTGGAGGTGGCACGCCGCGCGGCAGCATCAGTGGACCTTCTCCGATCACGACGAGCGGGCATGGCTCTTCCCAGAATGCACCGGGAGGTGCCCACTCGGCGGGTCCGTCGACGGCTCCAGCCCCAGGCAACCTCAATCATATTGTACGTTGTTATGAGTACCTCCTCAAAATTACCCCAGGAGAACGACGTTGACGAGTGTCCATAGGTGCTGGAATATCTGGTCAAGAAAGGATTTCCCCGTTCTGAGGCCGTCTTTCGTCAAGAGTCGACGTCCGTGGACCGTGAAGGGTATCACATCAATAAGCTAGTCGAAGAGATGGGTCCTAAGAGATACGCGATGAGTTTCAGTCAGTAGTACCGAGAAGGGAGAGGAGGTGGAGAAAGATGCAAGATTTGGCTGCTGACATCTTGTACAGGGCTGCTGAAGTCGCTCATCGACAAGAGTCTGGACATCTACAAGGTCAGTAGCCGTTGAGCAAGAACGACGTATGAGTGCGCTTGCTGACCGACATCACTAGCCGGAACTACGTCGTCTGCTCTGGCCAATCTTTGTCTACTCGATCTTAGAACTGGTCAACAAACTTCACACGACGGAGTGTAATGCGATGTTCGAGGAATTCAAGAGCCTTTTCGAGCCGGAACGTGAGGACGAGTTGCGCCAGCTGAAGGTCCTTCGCCTGCCGGAGCACATAAATACCGATCCGCTCGCGCAGATGTATCTCCAGAGTAAATATCACCTCACATTGACGAACGCGGCATACACCACCATGATCATGTACCTCGAGAACCACCTCGATCAGGGCGGGAGCGTCATCCTTGCCCTTCTCAAACACTGCGAAATCACTCACCTCGACCGGGACCCAGGAGACCATCTGTCGCTCGCCGGTCTACTCATCAGCACGCTGGAGCAGGATGAGGATGATGATGATGACCGTGGTGTCGACGGGCCGGGCGGCAAGATGGCCGACAGTACGGCGGCGATGCGGAAGAACCTGGAGAAGCTCAAGCTGGGTCCGATGCCGATGGAGCCCGAGCTGCTGGGCGATGTTCAGGCCGAGCTTGAAGAGCTGGACGTCCAGCACCCGCCGACGGATGGGCAATCGTCACTCGTGGAAGAGTTTGAGAAGTACATCAAGCGCGAGCCGAGCGAGGATGCGCCCGGACGGAACGAGGTCCCGATGCCGCCGTCGATGGCTGCGGATGTGGTCATGGAGGTGCAGAAGGTGAAAGAAAATCGAGATCGATTCCGGATCGAGGCTCCGATCACGGCGCCGCCGCCGGTGACCGTCGTCACTTTCACCATTCACAACACGTATGGGGGGTATGTATTGCCTTCCGCAATCGAAACCTACTGAGCCTGCTGGGGGACTTATCACTGACGGACCATATCTGGATGATAGTGTCTGCAGCGTAGACTTCTCGGACGATCAGAAGATGATGGCCATCGGCATGGAGGATTCAGTGGTGCAGGTCTTCTCCCTCGATGGGCTGCCGCTCCCGTCCATGATGTCGCCGCGACCGGGCGAAGAACCATCGAACAAGAAAAAACTGTACGGGCACTCGGACCGCGTCTACAGCGTCTCGTTCGACCACGGCATCGACAGCGACGAGACGCTTCCCAACGCGCCCGTGACGCGGCCTCGCTATCTGCTGTCCGGTTCGGCCGACGGGACCATCCGCATGTGGTTCATCCAGACCTGGCACTGCCTGGTGGTGTACAAGGGACATTGCTCGCCCGTGTACGACGTCAAATGGGCACCGTTTGGGATTTACTTTGCGAGCGCCGGCCAGGACCTCGCCATGCGAGTGTGGCACCAAGAACACATCAGCGCGGTGCGTTTGATGTGCGGTCAAGACGGGCCCTCGACCGAGGTCTGCTGGCATCCGAATTCCGCCTACGTCTTTTCCGCCAGCACCGACAAGACGGTGCGGATGTGGTCCATGGTCAGCGGGGAGGAGGTGCGCATCTTTCGCGGCCATCGAGGCCATATCATGGCCATGGAATGCAGTCCAGATGGGAAAGTGCTCGCCACAGCCGACGATCAGGGCTCGATCTTCCTGTGGGATCTGGCCGCCGGACGTCGTTTGAAGCGCATGCGTGGTCATCGTGGCCCCATCTGGAGTATCAGCTGGAGCGTGGAATCGACGGTGATCGTGTCCGGCGGATACGACGGCACGATTCGCACCTGGGATGCCCGTTCGGCCGCGGGTACCGTCAGTGGTATCGGCCTGCAGCAGCAAGGGAGTGCCTTCTCTGGGACCGCCACGGAGCTCGGCCCGGGCACGGTGATCGACCTCTCCGCCCCTGGAACTGGAATTGGGGTCGCCGGACCATCTTCTGCTGGAGGAGGAGCTCATGCCAGCGGTACTTTCAACGGCGTGGGCAACTCGACAGCTACTGCTGGACCGAGCACCGCCACGGCTGGGCCTTCTGCAGCTGCTGCTGGAGCGGGAACTACGTCGACCGGAGGAGTGATTAGCCTTCCAAAGAAGAAGGGCAAAGATGTCGCGGCCACCCCGGACCAGTTGGCATGCTACTACACCAAGAAGACGAACGTGCGTAAGGTCAAGTTTACACGAATGAATTTGATCATCGCGGCGGGGACGACGGGGAGTCCAGAGTAGATGAAGAGGTGTGGTGGTGGTGAAGGGGGATTAATAGTGCCGTGAGGAGGTAGCGCAATGAAAGGGACGATTAAGGGAACAACTAATAGAAGAGCTGGAGGTATCTGAATTAGTGAGTAATGGAACTAGGAACGAAGATGAGGTAATCGAGCGTAGGAGAAGCCACATTTCATTATCTCATCGCCATTTACTTTCCGTTGCTAGAGAGAGTGCAAGCGGAGGGTAGCTTCTCTTCAAATTGCCTTGTGAAAAGCATGCTTCATGCACAAACCTCTTGGCTCCTTTGCTTCCCTTTGCTTCCCTTTGCTTTGAGTCATGTCTTCTCTCTGCTCCTCATTTAGGTCATAGACGGGTTGGTCTTGCTGATTCTGCTCCCTTTGCTGCTTTGACTATTTACTGCGGTGGGTTAGGCATACCCTTCGTTGTCGTCTGTATAAATCATTTCAAGCTCGTGCAATCCACTGCTTGCACTCCACTCCACTTCCCTACGTACGTAAGATGGGGGTATTTGTGGTACGGTAGCTCGACACAGGAATTAGATAAGAACCCGTGATTGGATAAGACGGGCTGCCGCTGATGCTAGTTATCAAGGGAGTTATGGGCCTTGGACTTAGCTATCGTCATGGCCGCGGCCTAGCCTATCTACCGTTTGACAGACAAGTTATGGATGGGACGATGGGACAGGATAGGAGAGATAGAAGAAGAGAAAGGTGGCCTGGGATCTATATCTATCTATTTCCTGTATGAAGTCGAATCATTCGACGAAAAAAAAGAAGAAGAAGAGGGATGGGACGAGGAAGAGGAAGGTAAAGGAATGACATCCCCTATCTCACGATATGATCGATCGAGGTATAATAACCCCGCTTCCTCTTTCTTCTCTCCATCATCACCAGCACCGACACCGCGCTCATGATCACCCGTCGTACGTGCCGGGTCTGACGTGGCCTTGGACTTCCTTGATCGTAATTCTTTCACGGAAGTCCATCTCCCTCCTCGTCTACTTGTCTTCAGTTCCGCATCATCATCTGCCAAATGAGCTCCTCCTTCTCTTTCCTGAGCTCCTCCTCCGGCGTCGTATTGAGCTTTGTCGTATCTACCACCCGACTGCAACGAAGACGAAGAAGATGAGGCATATGGAACCAAAACATCCTCGACACGAATAACCACGACGACGTGATCCTGCACGTATATCTTGTCGGGTAACATCGTGCAGACGAGGATACTTCGTACTCCTCGATTATGGCTCTCCGTCTCCTTCTTTCTCCTGCTAAGCGCATTCACATCCCTAGCGTTGGCGTCGAGAGGTCCACCCCATCCAACGATCGGTATTCCGCCTCCATCGCCCCATCTCTCGATGCTTAGATTGGGCGAAGAGAAAGGTCGGGAATGTTGTCCTTGAGCAAAAGTCTGAGCGAGAGCTCTTCCTGAGGGAGTATTTGACAAGAGATGAATCAGGATTTTCGCCGGCTGCGAGTCTGATTCTTGGGGGTAATCTCCATGCTTTAGATAGTGTAGAGGTTGGCTTCGGTGTTGTTTATGAGGCGGTAAATGTTGCTGCTGGTGATGGTGATGTCCTCCTTGTAAGGCAGAAAAGGTTGTACTGGGAAGACGAATGTTGAATGTGAATAAGGGATGAGGATGGAGACTCAGAGAGGTTAGGGAGGAGAGCGTAATGCCGTGGTCTTGTATCTTAGTTTCTTCATCTTCGTTCTTGTTTTCTTGATTGGGAGGAGTGGGTTTATCATTGCTGCTGGAGGAGTTTGTGGGTACAGCGTTTGAGGTAGAGATCGAAGAAGTGGTGGTCAGAAGAGCAACAGGGGCAGGAGTCAATCGAAGTAAATTCCGGACATGGGCTGTCAAGTACCCATCTTCTTCATCACGTCTTACGTTCTTGAAACGGACAGCTACCGGAGTGGCAGCAGGATGGCTTCGATCATCGAGGTCGGTAATATCAGGTGCCTTCACCGAATTGTCCGGTCGAGGTTGGATAATCGTCGAAATTGTGGAGCTATTTCTCCTCTTCTGTCGACACTCTTGGGGATGCAAATACTCGGGAGATATTCCAGCCCGGTTATTTCGTGGCCTGGTAGTAATACTCCATCGTCTTGATGGCGGGATTGTTGAACTGCCATAGCCTATATTTAAATGAACTAGTTAGTGATCCGAAATGACCCAGCCCAATGGCAGTTTTGCTTGCTATATATGATTGATGTACTCACATCGGACATTGCAACGCCAAGGGCCAGATGCTTCGAGCCAGGCTTGACAGCCGTTGGGTGATGGGCTTGACCGGTTATGATAGACCCTCGCACGAGATGTTACCTGCTGCAAAGCATTGGAGAAAGCATGCCGGCTGGGCATGGATGTGTTATGGCTTTGAATGAACAGCTTGCGTACATTTAATTCTATATCCCTGCGTCATCCACTGCGCTTGATCCAAGATAGCCGTCTCGAAGCGCCGTTACCGCGCGCTTCCAGAGTTTAAATCCACCTCCTGCAGATCACCTCTCTTCTTCATCCATCTGCCAACCCAACCGTCATCACAAACGCTTCTCTCTCCTTCCCACAATCTATAAACCTCTATCTCTTTCTCCTACCGACTAATTACTACCTTCCAACGAGACGTAATCTATTCATCAATCACAATGCCACCACGCACCTCGTCTTCCAGCACCACCTCCCTTCTACTTCTTCATTCTTCCCTCAATCCCCCCATCACCACCCGCTCCAGCATCTACCTCACCTCCGCTTTCATCTCCATCCCCCACCCTGTTCATCAACAAGTCCATCTCCAGCAACAAATTCGCCACGCCACTCTCATCCGCCGCCCTCTTCGACCCTACACATTCACCCAACTTCTCACTCTTTCCGACGGCAGCGTAACCACCGTCCGCACGACGTCTCCTCTACCAGTCTACAAATCGTTTAAAGACACACGCAATCATGCGCTGTGGAACCCGTCGTCTAAATCCCTCGCTAACCTCGAGGAAGACGAGGCGGGGAGATTACGTGCTTTTCGAAAGAGGTTTGGAAGGGGGTGGGATGCTGAGGCTGCTTCCACTACTTCCGCTTCTTTACCTTTGACGGAGGAAGGGGAAGTCGACGTGGATGGGGAGCCAGCAGAGGGTGGAAAAGAGGTGATGGAGGGACAAAGTGGGAGACCAACTGTTGGGAAGGAAGCTGGGAGCAAAATGGGAAGACAAGAAGATGATGCGGATGATGGTGGGTTGTGGGATTTGATCAGTGGATTTGAAACCTCTGCTGGGGGAGTTGGTGGCGGGGTTGGAAGTGCGAAGGGGAAGGGAGGAAAGAAGGGACAGGGACAGCAGAAGAAGGGGATGAAAGGTGCTGGAGAAACGGTACGAGGAAAGAAATAGGGAGATTGAAGACTTGATGGGGGTAAATGGAGGAATGGCTCGAGAAGTACGAGGAATACAGTACGATATTAAAAGTGGCAGCGAGCATTATCCTACGAGAACATTATTCGGGCAAACACAGAAACAGGACTTGAGATATCCTTCTTGGCTTCTACGATCGAGGTGGAACATCAGTGGACGGCCAGATCAACTGGAACGGCAAGCATGGCAATACTTGGTCCATATCTGTTTTGTACATTACCCAGCCATACTAGAGCAACTTCACCATACTCAACGACCAGAACCGCAAGCCATCCAGGAATCCGACAGTTTCCACAGACAGTGGAGGGCTAGAGGTCCCAGAGCGATCAATGGTATAAAGGATCGATCTATCGATGTATGTTCATGCTCATCAATTCAAGTACTGTAGCCACTACTAACAAGAATAGTCATCTCGATTACTTTCGCATTGCGAGAGGGCCTCTACTCGTATCGAGTACGCCTCGCGACGATTCCAACATCAGGTGGAATCGACGAAGCTAACATCGACGCCGGCGTCGATGCGATTGGCCCGCCGTCTGCAATATAGGACGAAGCATCATCGAGCGGCCTTGAGGCAGATCAAGGCCACGAAAAACGCCGACGAAGATGCGGTTGACCCGACGTCTACGACTCTGGACCGCCCACCATTGGGCGGCCTTGAGGCACATCAAGCTCACAAATAGGCTCCCTCCGGTGTCAACGCCGCCCTCCAATTCGTCGAGGAAAAGCGGGTCGCGGAATGCGACTCCTCCTCACCCTCGCCGCCCACGCGACGACGACCGGATCCAGTCGTCGTCGGAGTGGATGTTGGAGGCGACGACGATGGCGACGGCGACGAAGTGGGAGCCGACGGAGTCGAGTCGAAACGAGCTCCGACGAACCCTCGGTAGGTCAAAATACAACGACGATGGGATTGTTTATTTATTGACGACGCGGACGTATAACAGATGGCGTGCATTTCGAATATCGCAACGAGTCGCCGACGACGTTGCGGCTTGGCCTGGCGCCGGCGCCGGCCAAGTCCATCGCCGTCGGCGCGTCGCAGGATTCGTGGTCGCCGGACGAGCGTCGATAAGCGACGGGGGTTCGGTGGGCGTTGGCGGTCTGATGGCGACCCTCAACGCCCAGAACGAACGCAAGAGGGGGGACGAGAGGGAGGAGGAAGGGAGCGCATGAGGGCGCTCCTGGCGCTGGCGCATGATTGGCCCGTCCACGACGGGCCCGCTGCCGGGATGGCACGCACAGGCCCTCGCGGCATCGTCGGCGGAGTCGAAACCGCGATGCCTGCGATGCCGGGCGATGTTCGCCTTCGACTGGCATGCGCAAGGCATCGCGGTTTTGGCTTCGCGAGGAAATCGCTATGCCTGCGATGCCGGGCGACGTTCGGTTTCAACTGGCTCGAGCTGGCTCGAGCCGGAACCGAACGTCGCCGCCTTCGAGGGCGGCGGCTACCCCGGCGCCTGCGCCGAATATGGTTTGGTTACGCGGTCGGTTGGGACCGGGACCGTCATAAGTCCGACGGCGGTGGTGGAGTCGTGCTCGCAATAATAACAGTAATTACATTGTTTTAGACTAGGTTATCATCGTTGCCAGTCCGTTCAATTATAGTACTGTACAGGATGTACGAAGGTAGTCACACCGGACAAGACAGTCATGACTCGATCTGCAGACTGGGGGAAGTCAAGAAAAGTGAAAATATGAGCTTTCACGTGGATGTCATGAAGCATTCGAAGTGATTGATTCATGTGTGGGAATTATACTTCTCATCCGCACTGGCTACTACACATTGTACAATACAACCACTCCACTATAATTCTGATTATGTTACTACTAATACTACTACCAATACTACTCCTCCTGATCAGCCGTGACATTAGCCGCCACCTGCGCTTCAGTTGGCTGTGTCTGAGCTTCTGCCTCTCCCTGAGCCTGAGCAGCTCCTTGACCATGTCCGTGTCCGTGTCCAGCTCCATCATGATGACCTCCTCCTCCACTCGAAGAAGGCGGTCCTCCCGTCGCGACACTCCCGCCAGCATGATAAAACGGTTGAACATCCCCATCGGCATCGAGTTGTACGAGATATGTTTCCCACAATTCAATCAACTAACCCCACCAACAATCATCAGCACATTAAAAGCACGTCTTACAGGGTTAGGAACCAATATGGATATTCTCACCTCCTTCTGCGCTTCCACCGCACTCTCCAAAAACGTCTCCAACCCACTCTTAAAATCCTCGACTTTCTCCCTCTCGAACCTCTCAAGCTCATTCTTGAGCAAGCGTCCCATATCCTCAAACAAAAGTCGAGCCTGATGTACCTTCCGTTCCGCATCATTCACATCAGCAGTTAACTGATTCAGCCGATCCTGTTGCGTCTTCCCCTGTCTTAAAATCTTATCCTGTGTGGTTTTCCGTTTCTGGAGTTCCGTCTCAGCGGCCCGCCAGCTTCCAAATGCTTTTTGCCGCTGCGTCAGGGCTTGTTTCACGCTGCTTATGAGCCTTATGTATTCGTCCACTGTGATCCCTAAAGTCAAAACGTCTTGTTGGGCTTGGCGTTCGTAGACTTCGCGGATGCGGAGTTGGACGTCGGAAAGATTCCCTAGGGATCCCGACAGGGCGGGGGATAATTCAACGGTGGATAGGGAGTGTAAGGAGGCGGAAAAATCCCCCGCCGCGTCGGCCAGCTCTTTGCGTTGCTTGACTACTAGATCGATCGTTTTTAATAGGGCTTTGAGTTGGTTTTCGAGTGCGTCGAGGTAGATTCGACGGTCGTGGAACCACTATATCGAGTATGATTAGTAGGGATGTAGGTAGGTAGGATGACATGGGTGGAATGGGGGTTGGTTGATGGGCGGATGTCATACATCGTCTTGCTCGATGAATTTCCCGCTGGATCCACTCGATAGCCCGATCGAGCTGAACATGCCTTTCCCCTCGCCCAACGCGGGGTCCTTTTTTTCTTTGTGTTTGATGTCCACGTTGAACGATTCGCTTTCGAGAAACAACTTCAAATCACCGTCGTGTTGCAAGATGGGATGCGCAGCGGATTTGTTCAGCATGCGTTCCAATGCCGCTCGACGGGATTCGACGAAATTCGCATCGAATCGTCCCACGGCTTGTTTCTCCGGTGGAGGCGGGACCACGACGCCTGGATTGTTGCTGTGAAGCTGATTGTATAACCACAAGAAGTCGCGGTAGCGGCGACTGACGGAGAATTCGGGCTCTTTGTATGCCTTGGATGTCGTCTATGTTCGTCAATACCGCGATCAGTCGATGGTTCTCTGAAAAAGAACCAAGTGAAGCATACCTTCGTTCGCACTTGATATACAATGTGCGAGCTCGTCAAATCGCCTACTTTGTGCGGATCCCCTACCGAGATGTCGAACTTGGGATGGGCTGCCTGCTCGATCGGCATGCTGGGCTTGGTTTGTCGCTGCGGCGGCGGGGACGATGGCGAGGGAGATAAGACCGGCGGAGGAATCTTAGCTGCTCGAGTCGACACCTCGCCATCGTTGTCCAGATCAGTCGAATCGAGCGTGCTTCGACTGGTGGAGATTTGTGGTGTCGATGGCGGCTGCTGTTGCTCGCGTAATGATCGGCTTCCCGAGACCTCTTTGTCAGGTGGAGCCGGACGTGGATCACCATGACTAGCTCCAACATCAGACGCGTCGTTGTTGGCGTTATTATTGTTATTCCCGCCCACGGGTCCAAGAGGGCCAAGAGGATCGTTCACGGCTTCGAGCTGCGTCGTCTGCGGACCGAATTTTCGGGGGGTCCGCGGACCACGTCCAGTTGGGGATTTGATGGATGATGATCCAGTAGTAGCCTCGGCCGATTCAGGTTTGAGACTCGAGTCATCTCCTGCGAAAAGATGAGTTCATGCGTTCTCAATAAAGTTGGAATGGAATGTTTAACCTGGTGTGATAGAGGCCTCCCCCTCTGTAGATTGGTCTTGGGAATCCTGTGGACGGGATCGCGAAGGAACGTCTATTTACAAGATCAGTGGTCTGGAGGACGGAATGTCAATGCTTGAGCGAACATACCGCCCCATGGCGACTCTCCACCAGTCTCCAGATCCATAATGGTCCGTTGGGCGGTCAATCGTCACCAGTTCTCATCGAACAGGAGGACTATCCATCCAGGTATAGAAGACTATGTCAGGATCTGAGTGTCCTACTGCGAAGGTAGCTTAGATTGAGTCGAGTCTAATCGGTGGGGATATAAATCGTAGCCAGCTGTTGGGTTCTCTTGGGGTACGCGTCAAGCTGGCCGTTCTCGAGCTTTGGAGGAGAGGTCCGCTTCCCACCAACAAAGCTAATGGCAACCTCGGAGTTACACCCCCCACATTTAATGAATCCGCTATTTTCATGCCAAATCATGGTCCTTAAGTTGCTAATGAAGCTCTTGACCCTAGATGATTGATTTAGAAACTAGACTTCTATACAGACACATCCTCTCAAAAGTCACCTCCATTGGCAAACTGCCAGGCAGGTCCATTTAAGCTTGTTCAGGATTGCTTCCACTTTCCCATCAGATCCAGATTCCTGTAGACCTCCTGATTTGACTAGGAAAGTGCAATCATGAAGAAAACAGCTTGGAGAAAGTCTATAGCCTTCTATGAACTGTTTGCTCCGCGTACGCATTTGACTCTGTGGATCAAGATGGGAATGACAATTCAGAACCGAACCCCGGAAGTGCTCTTGAGCTGATACCGAAGATATCCAACATAGCCTATTCCGCGGATCAAAAATCCCTTGAGGCCTAGATCCAGCACAGGAATGATCATCTGTCTTGAGGTCAATCTGATCTAACCAGATCATTGACAAACAGAATGAGGAAACGGGCAATGACTACCAAACATGGAACCTGAACCAGTCATTGTGCTCTCGTAAACATGATCATGAAATCGTGCTGAACTGCAAATCCATTTCCAGGAGCGTCCTAGATAATGACAGGTCGGAATACTGGTCGAGGACCGCGCGGGATTGGCGATATAGCGCTAAATTTGAAAGGCGGTAACTTCAAGCCTCTCAGAGATTGTCCGATTGACCTCAAACGCTCCCGGATCCCTCTAGTGGGTTGCTGTTCTTCAGCCTCGGATGGCGTTTCAGACACCTGGATCGGCTTAGAACGAATAGCTCCATGCGGGTTCAGCTCCATTTCCAGATATTTCTCGAGCGGATCGACGTGTGTCTGGCCCCGACATATTTCCTCGCATCCGAGTTTGATTCGCTGGGCCTGGGTCGCATCCGGCATCGCTCCTCCGCCCTCATCATACCATCCTAAGATTTTACGCTGTATTTGATTTGGCGTTAGCCAACCCATTCGATGTGGAGCTTTTGGGCATGCGGGAGTCTTGGAAATGTATTGAGATTATATGAAATATAAACTGGCGAACCCACCGCTGAGCAGATTGCTCGACAATCCGAGATTCCGGGGTCGCCTTGTTTGACCCATTTGGCTACCAGAATAATCCTCTTGTCGGATGGGCTTAAGCTAAGCGGCCCGCCATCATCTACACTCCGACGTCTGAGTGTCCTTGCCGATGATGCCCCGTCGATGGTCGACCAAGGCGTATCATGTTTGACTTGAGAAGTGAGACGGTGACTGTCTCTTTGCCTGACTGATGCGGCTTCCGCTGCCGGGACGGCCGTAGAGGAGACGAGTTGAATAATTGCTAGGAACAAGATGGCGTAAATGCAGATCTGCATCATCTGAACTCAGCAACACAATTTCTGGTGTGGACAGAATCTGGTCGATGGTCCGGTGAGGATAGTCTCTTGCTGTTCAGTCTCGCATGGGCCAAGCAACGAGCGACTCGATCTAGCTTCCAATAATATCTTAGAGAAACTAGCCTACTCGAATAAGATGTGACTAGCGCACATCCTCTGACATACTAAACCGACTGCAGGAGAGTCCGACTATCTTATAAGCTGTGGTCCGCCCATAGTGATCTCCGTAAAGGCGTCCGAGCCTTTAGCGATCAGGAGCGGTATTTCCACGAGGGGCATGGGACGAGGAATGGACAAAGCTGGGCCTTGTCTTCGAGGGCTTTGTAAACATAATGAACCGCCGAAGTAGCTGCCGCGGAGGCGGTCCTCGTACACGATCATCAACGAAGGAGTGATATACATATCCTATATACCTTTTCTGAGTATGCAGCAGGTTGTATCCCTATTCGTCTAACCAATAAGCAGGTGAACACGAGAGTGGTGTCACGGATTCCCAGAATGGAGAAGCAGCAAGTATCGATCGATACTTGGTCCCTCGGGAAGATATTGGGAGAAGCGTCTTGAGCGTATCCAGCGTTGTAATCCTGGAATATAGAAACGATCATGATCGTAGAGTGGAAAACTCTACGACAAGGATAGACCATGGGAGGCCATGGCATGATGACACCATGAAACGCTTGCCAGGAATGGATGTTGGAGACTTCGACTCCCATTGTCAAAATGTCAAGCGAGTCAACCTTGACAAGGTGTGGTCGTGTTCATACGGGAAGAGCGAATCCAACTCAAATGTGCAAAGGCGATAGGATTACCAACGACTGACCTGAGAGAAAACGAGGTGCAGTCGTATCCAGACGGGGCGTTGCATGGTCGCTGACGTGGTCAATGCTGCTTGAGGTGCAGGAGCTGACTGGCATACGGAGAATTCAAGAGGCTTCTAATGAATATGTAGAGCAATGTGTCCGCTAAAGTCATGCTGGTCTGAACGGGGCCGAATCAATCAGGTCGAATGTTTCCATAGCTGTGGGTAGATACATTCACGTGCAGGATTGCATTGCTCAGCTGCGGATAATATCGACGTAGGGAAGGGGAACTGGACAAAACCAATGGCGATGAGAATTTGTACGATTAGGGCAAGCAACATGGCTCGATCAATGCCAGTTGCCCGGCGTGACGGGCTCATAAGGAGAATCGGTACAAAACCAGTAAATCTAGTAGTTTAACTGATATTTAAATATGTTCTTTCGAGAAGCGAATAGATTAACAGGTGAATATTGAAGACGCTGGAATGCAAAAGGTATCGAAGAAACATGCAAAAAAAAGAAGTGATTGTCCATCACGCTATCGATTGACCTCCCGGGACGTTTCTCATGTTCCCTCGTGTGTTCGCACCTGGCACCCGGGCCACATTGTCCATCTCATTGAATGGCGATGACACTGGACGACCGTCCCCCGTCAACAACTTCTCTCGTCGGTTGTTGTTCGACCTCATGGCGAGGAGCTGTGGTGACGCGCCGCTCATTCCCTGGGTGGACGATTGCAGATCTCCGAGCGGCGAGGGCGGCTGCTGGGTTCCGGGTGTGCCCGGTTGTCCTTGCCGCTGCGCCGTGGCGGGTTTCTCATAATATCGTTCCCAAGCCGGCTCCGGTGGGCTCGGGGGACAGTCCGGCCGCCGTTGAGACACCGGGATGTGGTCTTCACAACCCCGTGGCGCCGGATAGATGTACCCGGGACAGTCCGATCGCTCGCTCGTCCATCCTCGCCCGGCGTAGTACTCCGCCGTATAACCATAGTACGGATTCGGGTAGTATGGGAACGGGTCCTTGGCCCAGCCATCTCTCCAAGCCTTTTTGCATTCCGGGATCTTGGAACCTTTGGCCACCCAGTGCCAATGCCAGCAATTTGCCTAGATCGAGCACCATGGTCAGCCCTCGAGTTCGGGGAGTCGTCGTCCAGCATCCGTGAAGAAAGCAGGTTGGTAGCGAGTAACCGGGAGGAGGAGGTCCACTCACAAAATCGATCCACTTCCCTCTCCACATCAGATCGTTGAAAGGTGCATCGCAGACCGTAGCCCACCCAATCGCTTGTTTGCAGGGGATATTGGCCTTCTCTGGACATGGATAGGGGACGAAGCCTGGTGCGGAGCCGGACGCAGCGTTAGTGGTGGATCTGAGAAGGAGGGGCAAAGTCTCATCGCCGTCGAAGATCGTTACTCACCACCGGTACCTCTCGAGACACCGTTCCAGAGGCCAAATCCAACATCGCCTACGATGCCTCGTTTTGCGCGGCGGACCGCCCCGGTCTCTCTGGCCGTCGAGACGGCAACGGCCAAGACCATCCATACTTCACCGATCGTGGTGATCCGCATTGTGGCAATTGATCAAGTAGAGAGGATGGTGTTGAAAATGTCCGGTCGGAAAGGAATAGGTCCTCTATAGAGACTTCTCTATAGTGAGTGTCGAACGTGGCTCTCGAATGAATGACGAGAAGGTAGATGTTTCCGTTAATGAACGACTTGATTTCTGAATGGCGGAGCCGGGCCATGACGGGGACAGCATCCTCGGTTTATACAGCTGGAGGTCCGCAACCAGCGACGCCTCGCTGGTTGCAATCTCTCCTGACGGCTAGCGGAACGACGGTTCGTGTTGATGACCTGTGCGCTCGGACACGAGGCAGGCACGTCCATCCAACCGACGAGCTCGTACCAGCAGATTTCAGGAGAACGAGTGGACATTTCTGGAATAGACGTTGGCCTTGATACCAGTTGCATAAAGGAAAAGGTTCAAGCCGAGCTTGAACACGAGGAAGCCAAGGCTTGTAAGGTATCGGCTGATGAACGGGCATGATCGTTCATCAGGGCTGGTCCCCGTGGCTCCAATGGTGTGTTTCACCATGCCCCCCTGGCTATGGAGACGCTTCCCCGGTCATCTCGACGTGCACATCAAGCTGATATGGTGGTCGTGGGTATATCAACATAACCGCTGGTGATATCACCACTTCCGGGGGCTAGCGATGGGCCATAGGAACGACCAGTCGTTGTATCCTCAGATGGGGGCCGATATGGTCAAAGGTTTGAGGGAGCTTGTCCGTGCCAATTCATACGTAAGGTAAATCATCCTTCAATTATCCAAGGATTCTCGTATGCGCGTGGAGATTTCGTATTGAAGCAGGTCGTATTCGTTACGATGTCCTCGAACACGATACCGCTTCCGCCGGTCCAAAGGTTGACCGGGCAAGGTGAACAAGGACATCATCTGGCATCCACTCGTAATTGAAGTAGTTATCCCACCAAGAACCTGCCTCGATAGGCAGCTGCGAAATAGCCTTGCCAGGTGTGAATCCTAAGCATAACTTTAAGCCTTCCATGACTGAGTCTCAGCTCGATTGCAACTTAACTTACATTAAAGATCGGAAACTTAGTTACAGCTGAGCCAAGTGATGCACTCATTGGTCTTGTGATCGAGTCGAGCACGACGATGGATGATGCGATTGACAAACTAAAATATCAACCTTTCTGGTGCGTTTGACGGGGTGAAGTTCCCACGTGGTTGACGGAGGCAGAAGTCGATCTTCGTCGGATGATAGAGTAGACGGAACTGAAGTTCAATAACCGTTGGACTAGAGCTATGGTCCACCAGGGTAAACTGGAGGCCAAGTCTTCATTGTCAGGGTTGGCCAACTAGAAATGCCATAAGACCCTGACACCGTTGCAGTTCAAGCAACAATCTCAATCTAGGTGATTATACAGCGACTGCGTATAACATTGATCAATTCGACGTACGATGTACCGAATGAATCTAGCAGTCACACAAATCATGGTCATCAATCAGAAATGAACGCACACCCCTAGACCATGCCAGGGATTTCGTATTCTACTTCTGCATACAGTATAAACACTTTAGTTAAATATCAATCTTGAAAGACTCCAGCACCTGGTCCAATGGCTCTCTGCTTGTCCTAATCGCACACCAGCATGATCTTCCAACAAATTTGGTTCCGGTTGCTAAATGTAAACGTTAACGTGTTCAACCCTCGACGAGACGCACCCCTCAGCGAGACGCTTCGTGATGGTTCTGCGGCAGCAATTGTGCAGTCAATTCTCCCCAACTTTCCTTCTCGATTGCTCTGAGTCTCATCACCAACAATTGAAAAGAGATGATTCTAGCAAGCGAACGTTACCCTCGACTAGATCTTGGTTCGACAGCTACTCTAACTAACCTTGCAGTCCGTGAGGATGAATGGATGCTGGTTTCAATCGGACAACTTTAGCTGTCTCGCTGAAGGATGTCTCGTCCAGGTCGAACGAGTTAGCACTGAAACAGTTTTTCTCCAAATCTATCTTCATATCTCCAAGTGCTTGAACGCTTGTTGTCGGAATCAGGCCTATGTTCAAGGGGTACTGGTAGATCATCAGCGGTATGGATTGAGTGTCTCAAAGGTCCTCCGAAGGGAAGGTTGAAGATCTTCATCTTCGCCAAGACTGTCCCCACCATCGAGAAGAATCCTTCCTGAGCATGCATAACAACCTTATCCTCCGTGCCACCAACGAACTTCGAACTTGGAGTTACTTTACCGCACCATAGAGCGATCAAGAAACAAGGTTTTACATGGCGATCCTTCTTCAACCACGGCGAGCATATATACCACCGCTCCTTTCCGCTTCATAGTACCAATTCGTCCGACGCTAGCATCGACCTAGGAGACCTATATTATCCGATTGGGCTGAGTGCTTTCGAGACAGCGACGAGTCCAAGACGGTCTAATACAATGTTGGAACCCGTCCTTGTCTCTTCCACTCTACTTGCAGCACAAACCCTACCTATAAACATAAGAGCGGGACGTTCGTCGCAAGAGACAATCATTGTCTACGAACCATTGATCGAAGATGAGCGAGCCTCTATGGCAGACGGTCCAACGAGCTATGTCGTGTCCATGTCGACATAAAGTAAAGACGAAGGAGCGTCGAGACGAGACAAATGAGATTACAAGACTATATTTTCCGAAAGATGGACAACCGTCACGTCACACCACACCACACCAAACCAGTTTGCCGGAGACGACGCAATCGATGGGGGACCAAGGAGCGAAACAGATGAATGTTCCAGACATTCATCGGAGGCGGACACAAAAGGGATTCGAGAGAAATATGTGACCGTGAAGGAAGGACCCAAAATGAAGCCATGATGGCTAGAGGAGTGGTGGTGGTGGTTGTTCAAGATCGAAAGTCGAGAAGACGAAGACGAAGACGAAGAAGAAAATCACAAAACAGAAGGAAGGGTATCAGTCTTCGTCGTTCATTGTTTCTCGGATCTATCGATTGGTTTATCCACTCTTGCGTAAGCCAAAGAACGAGCCGCGCGAGGAGCCTGATTTGGAAGAACCGTGCGAACCGCTGCGCACGCTGGCAGCCTCGGTGGCGTCAATGTATCTGGATATCACGTTCATGTTAGCGGACGAGATCGGGAGGATGTTCATGACCACCCGTGGGAGGGGGACACCAGGCACCAGCAACGTACCGAGCCCACGTGTTGGTAAAGACCATGTACTTGACCGATGCCTCGGCCCCGTCGAAAATCCTCCGATCGAAACCGCGGGGAATGTTGGCGTTGAGCAACGGACATGCGTTCACGGCGGGGGCTTCCTCGTCGACGGTCGTGCAGGCGATGCCAATCTTCTCCGCCGCGGCCGAGGGCAGCGAGGGCAAGCTCGAGTCGCTTCCGGAGTTGAAGTCATCGGCGAAAGGCGTGACGATCGATTTCTGCAGGTTGCCCGACGCGTCCCGCCGGAACATCTTCTCGAGCGCGACGTACACCTTGCTCTCGATGTTGACGGGGAATTGGGCCGTCAGGAGGCAGACGCTTCCGAAGAAGAGCTCGGCCGCCTTGTTGTACAGCATGCGCTGATTATCGGGACTCATGCGGCCAGGCCCGGCGTGGACCTGGTCCCACAGTTTCTTCCAGTCGCGCACCTGGTTCAGGAAGATGATGTTCTCGCCCGTGAACTCCCGCGTGGCCGCAAACTCGAGCAGGCTCGAGGAATCGCTCGACAAGGTCCGCTCCAGGGCGTGCATGCCGTACATGTCCCGCCGCTCCTGCTTCTCCGCCTGATTGAGGGACGAAGTGCGTCGGAGCGAGTCCGAGCTCAACGATCCGCCCTTGTTCCGGCTCTTCTCCCATTCGTCCAACGCCGAGAGGGTCAACTTGCGACGGAACCGAGCCTCATAGGCCTCGATCAGGGGGAAGAAGACCGTCACGAATTGCATCATCATGAGACCTGGAGCGAACCTGAGAGGGGCACATCGGGTCAGTCTTGAGGGTTCGCAAACCTGCGAGATGCAAGGTGCTACTCACCACATCGGAGGCGGCCAGGAGGTGTTGATTTCTTTAAAGGCGGGCGCATACATGGCAGTGATGACGAGCGGCAGACCGGGCAGGCTGGCAGCAAGGCGTTAGCGGGATTGCGCATCACGTCGACTGCGTATCACAAGGTGATCAACACGTACCCGCACACGATGCTCAACGCCGTCTGGAGCTTCCATCGATGGACATCGTGGATATCACGAATCTTCCACAGAATGTACGGTCCGACGCCAAAGGTCCAAATGGCTTGCCAGAACGCCGAAGGCAGCCTGATGGAAGAAATTCGATTGTCAGTTCGGCCAAGCCCATGCCATATGGCTCAGAATGGGTCACCACTCACCATTCCCATCCGTGTCGACATTGAATGACATCGCCCCGCGTGGATGTGATGCCGTACGCGTGGAACTTGCGCGACACGAAGAAGATGGCGAGCGCCACGATGAGCTGTGATGAGCATCAGCGCTGATATCTATCTCTCCTGGAAAGGATCCACGGTTGATCATCGCAACGAGATGGTGGAGATGAAGAACGAGGACTTCGTGAGCAGAATACATACCTGAATAACCACGCCGACGCCGATGCCAAAGTAGGTGCGCTGGGCCAGCCCGGCGTGCCGCCAGCGGTCACGCAAGCCCGACCAACCGGCGCGCACGGGAAGCGCCTTGGACGCCGGCCGACTCGGCTCGAGCATGAGACGTCGCTGCAGACCGCTCAGGTCGAGCAGGCGCACGTTCTGAGCCTGGAAGAGAGCGATGCCGAAGGGCAGGTAGGTGCTCATGATCCAGTACTCGAAGTTGCACGGGTACAGACCGTTGATCACGTAGTACAGCAGGACCAGGACCAGGTAGATGTGGATAGTGAGCACGGCGGCGGTGGCCAGGGTAACATTCCGGATGCGAATGAAGGTCAAGTGTCGCAGCAGGATGAGGGCCGTCAGGCCGGCGAACAGGATGACGCTCCAGACGACGGTGATGGCGATGTATGCCTTGCCAGCGCCGTCCAGGTTGACCACCGGTCGATAGTCGAAGCCCCCGCGGGGCAGCAGGCTGTGGTCCACCATCGTTGCCACCGTCGAAGATCGATCGTCCACGGTCTTGATGAAAGGTGGGAATTCACCGGTCGTCCTGTTCCACCCACACGACGCCCTGCTCGTCCGTCTTATTCTCGTTCTCCTGCTGGAGGACTGCGCTGAGAAGCTCCACCCCCGATGAACCGGCTGGACTTATCCTTCCACTGGTCTGTGGTCCCGACAACTCTCGAGGCACGAGGAGTCGAGCAAAGGAAGGACCGCGGGAAAGAAAGGGTAAAGTGGAGGGGGACGACCAGTCAAAAATCACCAGTGGCACGCGAGCCCGAGAAAGGGGCGTGCGGGACGAGGTTAACTAGAAGCTCTAGGCTGTCGACCGGTCGATTCTCATTCGGCTCGAGCCTCGTCGCGTACGGTCGGGTATGGTCGACGTCACGAACCACGGTCAAGGTTGAATCGACTTGGAATATTGGCGTTCCCGACGCCTATCCCATATCCTGGATGGTCGCGACCGAGGAAAAAGAACTGGATGAGGGAACGAGCGGAGAGGGGATCTTGAATGAAGGTTGAAGATGTCGAGACGAGGTTGAGGTTCAGGCCGGCCAGGCCCGTCGTGCTGGGAAGAGCCCTGGCAATCGCCGTTCTCCTTCACTTTCTCCCCTCTCTGCTCGGTGGACCGAGCTTCCGGTCCCCTGGCCCACACGGCTCCGTGTGGGGTTATCCTGGTGTTGATGGTTTTCGTGCTCGTGCCGTCGTGGTCCGGCCGATATACTTCACTGGACGGACGGCAGAGACCCGGATCCGCGGGACGGCGTTGAGCCCGGCCCGGTGTGGTTGGCCCCCGACTGTGAGGGCGAAAAGAAGGTTGGAAGGGGCCGGCCGAGAAGAGACGGACGCAGGGGGAAAAGGAGACACGGCGAACGGCAAGTGCAGAACGGATGGAGGTCAAGTTCAACCTCGATGGAAAGTCCTTTGGGAATGGTGTTTTTTGTATCGAAAGAAGAGTTTGGTGGGCGTGGGCGGGACCTCGATATCGGATCTCCCAAAGGATATGGAGTCACCCGCGAACAGTCGGGCTCCTATGCCCGGTACCAATGTCAGGACGGCCGCTTCCAGCTTGGACTACCTCTTCCTGGCCGTCTGGCTCTTCCAACCTTCCTCGTGCTTCCCTCGTCCAGGATGCCGCACTAGATGTCCTGCACCTGCAAATGAGATGCTAAAGAGCCGAGCTGAACCAGTATCTGAACCGATATAGCTCCAGGGATGCAAGTCGCAGTACGAAATGTGAGCCACTACTACTAGTGACTCTAGTAGTAGCTATTACAAGTGCTCTACGGACCAGGAATGAAACGAGTGGAGCTGGGTTGCAGGGAAGAGACATTGGTGTTTTGGGCTGACCCCTTGCGGTGGTCGTCAAGCAAGGGTGGGAGATGCAGCCCGCAGATGCAAATGGAGATACGGGATGCGGCCGCTAAATTGCGGCCGGGCCGGGCGGAAACGGCCCTGGTCCGCGTGCGCCCACTGATGCTGCTTGGTGGTGGTGCTCGTTCTGTTGAAGGGGCGAGACTCCGGCCGTATCAGTGTGCCCGTGGCCGATTGCACTCCACATGGCACCTGATTTATGCTCGTATCCTCCCGTGCGCCCTTGTTTCCATCTTCCATTCATCATTCATTGGAAGCAATACGGCCCAGCTTATCGACCGGGGGCTGTTTAGGAACACGCCTGGAGTATGTGGGCGCCCGTCTGGACGACCTCAGCCGCAAAGGACCAGCCTCGAAGGGGGCTTCATGGACGTCTAGAAACTCTAGGGAGCCAGAAACATCTCCTTCATCCGCCCGGTGATTTGTCTTATCCTTGCTTCTGGTTGGCCATCGTGTTACCTGATGGGAATTGGTCGAGAAATCGTTAAAGTAAGGTCCGTCCGGGATCGACGAGAGGCGATTTCGCTCCGTTCCAGAGGCGAAATGGGCCGAATTTCGCCTGGACGCACAAGGTTGAGGTCTTCATCCGGCCGCAGCAGCACGAGCGATCCAGCAGGTCCCGTTTTTCGAAATCGACGCTCGAGCGAGCAAAGCGCCTCGCATAAGCATGTGCATCCGGGATATCCTGGACGGGCTGGGACAACGGGCACAAGGCCCACGTTGCTGCAAGACCGTGAATGTTTGAAAGGCCAGGACTGAAGCACGTTGCGTGGTGCGCCAATCAGACCCCTGTGTCGCCAGCGGTGTCGGTACAGATATTGTACCGTAGAGCACCGCAGCAGTCCGGCGTGGGCGGACAGCTGCAAAGGACTTTTTCATCCACCGGCGCTATCGATTCCCGAGATCCCTTTGGATAATCTCGGGGTGGCCCCGAGTAAGACATCAACCTCCCGTTAACGGTTCTCCTGCCGTCAACGGGAAAGACCACATGGAACGCTTCTTCCTCGCCCACCCAAGGCCAGGTGGAATGATGCTCGAGAGCAGCTTCGGCCATGTGCGTCCGTGATGATCGAGGTGGATATCGAAGGTTGGATGGAATCGGAAGATGGCGGCAAGGAACGAGGCTCGTCTTGACATCTTGTAATCACGTGTTGAAGCCCGTGACTGCTGACCAATAATCAGCCTCGAACAGTTCCCAACGCACCAGAACAGACCTGGACGGGAAGGAGGGAAAGAACAACGCCGAAGGTGGTCTGCTGACCACCACCACCACCACCACGACGGTTCCGTCTTTGTCCATCGCCGTCTCGAGGCCAAGCCGAGCATGGCGGGCTTTCGAAAGAGAAAGGAATCCTCGCAAGAACAAGTCAGGCAAAATGTCGTTGCTTGTTCTCATGTTGATTTTCCTTCTGATTGATTCATATGTGGGTCATCTGAAGCCGGAAGCCTAGGGCTCCGAAGGAAAAATCAAGCACAAAAGGAAGCGGAACCGAATTAGGGCTTGAAACGCTCGGAGCCCTAAATGTGTTCGACGCCCGAACAGCAGTCCCCCACACTCCACCGGCAAGGGCTTAACCACAAGGATCCATGTCCGATAAACGCCAGGCATTTCCATCTCAGTACACTCCAAGGGGCCGATAGCTACAGCACTTGACCGGATTGGCTTCAACACTGCTACTGTATTCAACTGCCGTGCCACCACACATTTCAAGCACTGCACTTGGATGAGACCAAATGGTTCCACCCTTGGTCCACCGTGAAGAACCAGGATGCCCAGGAACAGCGATCAATCAATCGAACCGGAGCCATATTGCAGCATACAGTAGCTCTCGAGCTACTGTATGATTCTTTCGTATCTCGTCTGGTAAGGACCAGGTTGCTGAGCGTCAAGATCTGGACCGAACCCCCAGGGAACCAGGAACAGGTGAAGATCATCGATCAACGCATCCTTGCACTTCATAATGCCAGGGCGTCGGATTTCCCGGATTTGCTCGGCAATCAAGAAAGACGACGCAAATGGAGTGGATCGACCTTGCCCCTGTCGAGAGCCGGTGGATCACCCGTCGTCGTGGATACCAGCCACACCACCCAAAGGATCTACCGTGCGCAGTGCGAATCACTGCATTAGGAGACGTTCATGGAAGACCTCTCGAAGATTCCAGCTATGTTTGATGCGAAGGACCTCGATGACCGGCCCCATCTTGGCGGAGGTATCATACCATCCACTCTTTCCTCGGCGCGCAGAGCTTCCGGTTAGAGCTGAGAGGACCCGCGCAGATGCATCAGCTCAGCGCTACTTTAGCTCAACGTGTTGGGGCCTTATGCGGACGAGGCTACGCCTGCATCTTGAGGCTGTCCGAAGCAGGTCGCAGATATGCATGGGAAACAATGTTAACTTACCCGGTGGACGCCCTCAAGTCGCATGCCGCGAACCGGGAATTGGAGAAACACCCAGCCTTGGATATGAAAAAGTCAACTGCCGATCGCCGAAGATGTGCGTCCCAACGGTGGCCTCGTCACTGGAAGGCTGTCTCCTTTGCCCGTTGGTCCAATGTCCTCAGCATTTTTTAGGATCCAGCGCGAAGTAAGAAAGGCTGAGTTCTAAGCCTGCACCTCCCTGCGAGCGCTACGATGGGATATTCCTGGTCAGATCCGTACTCTACTCGACATACGCGAAGACTCGGTGCTGCCGTTGATCTGTATCATCCTTGGGACTGGTCTGGGCCATTACGCTGCCCTGAGGAATCTACATGGAACAAGAGGCAGTCAGCGAGCCTATGGACGGGCCCTCTACCGTACAGTATCTCTACATGGTCCAGCTGCCGGGCTTGGATGATGCTCTCAGAGGTCATGGATCAACGGCGGACGTTTTCCTGCAGCCTTCCGAGCTGGAAGGTGGGTGAGCTGACGTGGCAACACCCTCGGGCGGCCACAGATTCGGGACCTCCGTTGAGACAACCTTCCGGAAACGCTAGCTTGCCCAGATTGAAGGCCGGTTCGCAAGGAGGCATCAATTACCAATCACGAGCCCGCCGGGGTCAGACGCATCAGCGCAGATCAACCGATCCGTTGGTGTCGCCGTGGATCTCCCGGTGCGCTACTGCCGTGCCGCGAAACCGTTCGGCCACGTCGATCATCCCTACATGATGGTGGTGTTCATCACCGCGGCTCCCGACACAATCCTCGGATTAGCCAACCGGTCAAGGGATCGATCTGCCGTGGAAAGTGCAGCTAGCGCACTGGGTTCACCTCCCACCTTGGATACAGTATCCCTTAAGGGCGGTCTTAAGCGTCTTCATCAAGCGAATGCCGAGGAGTCTGTGGTGCTCTCTTGCCGAGCTATGGCAACCAGAATATCCCACGAATAACCATTCGGTGACGGCCTTCGGATCAGCTAGCGAGCACGGTTGTTAGTGGTAAGCCCACTGCTATCGTTTCCGGTCCTGTTAACTCCAAACCGTGGAGTGGCCGCGAATGCCTGTTCCCGTCAGGCACCAAGGACGATTATCCAGCATAGGCTGCTCCCCAAGGTCCTCGTCTGTGGTGCCTTCCATTGTCGGCTTGGGAGAGAATCAATGTCACCAGCTGTCCGCAGCTGTAACCAGAAAACGCACAAGAGGTCACATCATCGTCATTCCGCGATCATCATGATATATATACAGGTGGCTCCAAGATGGCGGATCCAATCCCTTGGACGTCCAGACACAAGACATCATTTAAAGAACAGAGAAGGGCGAAGGCAGCATAAGCTGACAAGGAATGATGACCGATGAACCGGAACACATGCCATCAAGGAGCGACGACCTTGCCGCCCTCGATGACAATCTGTTCGTCGACCCGCTTGTTGCTCAGATCCTCTCCCTGTTCGTTCTTCGTTCCAGGCTCCACCCGCTTATAGGTCGAGATGCGAGCGGCGTTGGTGTCAATCTCAAAGACCCGCACTCGCCGTCGATACCCGCCGTATCCACCATAACCCCCGTAACCGGACCCGCCCGCGTAGCAGAGCCAGATCTTGGACGGTGACGAGGGGCTATCGAGGGCGCAATAATCGTTCACGTGATCGCTAGATCATGGTCAATCAACCTCACCGATAGCACCAACATCGAGGGATCTGGGAGATGAGAGAACATACTGGCCACAGCTGACGAGTAAGACCCCTTCCTCGACAAGGGCGTCTCGAAAGGCCGAGTTGAAGCCGGGCGCGGTCGGGGCCTCCTTCCAGCTGCCCACGACGAGGTTATCCGACTTGCGGTATTCGGGCACCGGAATATGGATGAAGGCGAGGTCCATGTGGACATGCGTGTATTCCTTGTGCGCGTTCTTCAAGCCTTGAGCGGTCCGATGAAACCAGTCAATCTGATTGGGCTTGATCCAGTCGTAGCCACGGAAGTTACGTTCGTCGGGCGAGTAGCTATGCGAGTCGAGCAGATACAGCGTCAGCGCCGAATGATGTGATGTGCCTCGCGCCAGCACCTCGACGATGTAGTTGCCCACGCCGTCGATGGTGCTGGGTCCGGCTTTGGACAAGGAGTAGGGCAACGATTCCGTCAGCGACATGAGGGCCTCGCGGGACAGCGATCCCTCGTCGTCGTGGTTGCCGAAGATGATGGCGTATGGAATCTTGCGCTTGATGAGCAGTTCCGCGAACTTGAAGACGGCCTGGGACGGTCATCGAATGAGCGACACGATCAATATGGAAGGGCAGAAGTGACGTTGTCGCAACCGTCAACAACCACGTACCGTCTGGGCATCCGGCGCGGTATCGCCATTGACTTGATCCCCGCTCAACACCACCAGATCCGGTTTTTCTTGATCCAGGATCGAGCCCACAAAGTCGACTGTCCGCGGATCCGCCTCGCATTTCTTTGCGTGCACATCGGCGGGGTCGACGTCGCGACAGGCGCCCACGCCGGTGCTCAGGTGAAGATCCGACACCTGCATGATCTTGAATTTGCCCTCCTTGTTGATGCGTGGCACGGGTTTGGCAGGCGATTTGGGACGGCCCCGGCGCACGGTCAAGCGGGCTTCGTGCATCTCGCCCGATGAGCCCAGCAGTAGCGCCGTGTCCTGGATCTGCCAGCCCGCTCGCGCCTCGACGGCGTCCGCGCCGAAGAGCACATCCACCGCCGTGAGCGCTTCCTGCGAATCACGCGCCTGCCGCTTGGCGGTCCGCTTCAGCCAGATGCCTGCCGGTCGAGACTCCCATCGCTCGTCGCCCTGACCCTTCTCGCTGGTTCCTGGATCTAATCGACCGATACGCAGATCGATGACGACCTGCTCGTCCGGCAGCAGCTCTTCTTCCCTCTTGCGCTGGACATGCACGTAGGCCTTGGAGGCCCAGCCAGAGTTGAGGTAGAGGTCCTTCTCGATGCGATGCCATCGGCTGGCATCCAAGCTGCAGCCCGTGAGCAACGACAACACCGAACAGGTGGTGACGGTGATGTCGACAATCACCAGGCCGTCGTGATGCGCTGGGAGGTAGTGGTGGATCGAGGTAGGCAGGACTCGGTACCGGTTGTCAAGGAAGAGTAGCACCACGATGGTGATGATGGTGAGCACGCCGAGCTGCACCCCAGCGCGAATCTGATATCCAAAAAGGGTTATTCATGTGCTCTTTTATACCGCAACTCAAGGCGCATATTGAATCTTACATACAATTCTTCTGGCCATATTGGTCTACTTCCAACACCCCCGAGCGGAGGTGGCCAAATGATACGCGGGATCATACACCTGCACTGGATTGAGAAGCATGAGGACCTGATTTCAAGGCCATAGCATGCGAATGATTCATTCAAGACTGACAACTAAATCTCGCAGACCTTGCAACAGCCGACTTCCTTAGCAGATACAAAAGGCTGTTGGCGATCAAATGGGCGCGTGCCGCGATGCAGCCTCTCACCGCCTTCCGGCAGTATTTTCTAGTCGCGATGACCCCCCTTCGTGGTGCCGTCATGGACGTCGCCTTCTCTCTCATTCTGATTGTTCCCTCATCCACGGCCCCCATGTCATGATCGTGCGTCGACTCCCATTGAGTCTCCACAGAGCACGACCACGACTATATGAATACATTACGGCCGTCCATGTGTCCTGCGCACGCTGCCGCTTCTATCGAGATACCACCCAACCCTTTCGCAGTAAGATCAAAGCACGGCGTCCGGACAATGGAGTGTGGTGCTGACACTGATTGATCAGAGTACGATGTCGTCTTGCTTCGTAGCAGACCGGCCGGCAGACTGCGACAGGTTACGGGCCCGCTGGCGGAGGGGCTGCAGGAGACGACCCCATTCGGACTGGTGGATCATCAGAACATTCTCAGCAAGAGGCCGCAGGAGACCATTCGCCTTTACCCAGGTGCGTGCTGAGCTTGCTCCTCGAAGCTATATACTCGTCAGGTAATGACACGGATGCTCATGAGATATTGATATGCAGACATCGAGGTTGCGCTCGAGCATGCCTCGCTTGCCGACTACCTCAGTTATAGTCCGCGAGCCATCAAGTCGGTAAGATCACACCAGAAAGGCGATAGCCAAGCGACACTTCGAATTCTGGTAACGTCAATGCTAACTGTCCCATTTTGGGGGAGGCTAGTGGAGACATCCAACCGTTATCGATACTATCGTCTCACTGCTCGATCTGAACCCAGTTACTCCGTCACTCCTGGAATCGCAGCAGATGCCACTCGAGATTTTGGAGGCTGGCTCAGGAAAGAGCATGCTGACGCTGCATCTGGCGCGAGCCATCGCGGCGGGGAACATCCCACCCCCTTTCCTTCTGTCCAGTTTATGGTACGAGCACGGCCGACTGCATTACCGCCAAAATACGGGGGATACTCCCATGGAGACCCTTCAGGAGGAATTGCACTTGAA